>Ga0265797_10001921_pt1 | contig 36010 bp, 31 predicted proteins | sample P2T30metagenome_FD_192433 | JGI IMG/M metagenome (GOLD analysis project Ga0265797, IMG submission 192433) | Plant litter microbial communities from East Loma Ridge, Irvine, California - P2 T30 | ecosystem: Environmental > Terrestrial > Plant litter > Unclassified | place: USA: California...
CTCGAGTTCGTGGTCCAGCTCCTGCAGCTTGGCCCGCAGCTCCGGATTCGTCTCCGCCATGGTGTCTCTCCTTCGCTGTCTGTCTTCCGGCGGCAGTAGAGATGGAGCGGATGCTGTGGAGATTATACAGTGGCAATCGGCGACATGTCACTATAATGATACGAGGCGCGTGGAGGCGACGCGGAGGGCAGTCAAGGGGAATGCGCGCGTGAAGAATGGCCAAAAGGAAGACCAATGGTTGGAACAGACCCTGTCGTCGAGTGCCTGGAATCCCACATTGGCTTGAGACAAGTCAGGTACGCGCAGGCCACCACCGGCCATACAGTATGACGTTTTACCCCAGAGCGCCCAAGTGGCCGTCTTAGTCAGCCGTCGTCGCCGCCCCTGTACGCTGCTGCTGCGACCATGTGGGCGTGGCCATGGGCGTGCGCGTTGTGCCTCGGCTCGAGGATGTTGCACGCTGCGCCGGAACGCGACCGAGTGTCCAGTAATCTCAAACACCGCTCTTCACATATATGTGATACTCCTGCCTCTCTCCGCTACTAACATATCCATACCATACCATGGCTACCCTCATCCGCCCTCCGCCCGTCGACCATTCGCAATCCGAGATCGAAAATGTCCTCGAACTGACCCAGTTGTCCGACATCGACCCCAATCTCTTCACCAACACGCGTCCGCTATGGCATCCACCTGGTGCGCGCGGCATCTTCGGAGGCGCCGCCATCGCCCAGACGCTGAGTGCAGCCCAGAAGACGGTTGACCCTGACTTCACTGTACATTCCATGCACTGCTACTTTGTGCTTGCTGGCAACGCAGAGATACCCATCATATACCATGTAGAGAGGGTGCGATCGGGAAAGTCGTTTGCCACGAGGACCGTCCAGGCGCGACAACGCGGAAAGGTCATCTTCACAACTACTATGAGTTTCGTGCGCCAGAACAGCGGAGGAGCAAAAAAGGTCGAGCACGTCACTCCCATGGCAGACGTACCGGGTCCCAACGAGGGCATGGACGACATGGAACATCCCAGCGGCCACAGCCCCTTCCAGAGTCAGAGAATGCCAATCGAGAACGGCAAGTACTTTCACATGTCAGTCCCAACTTGCCCAGTCTAACCCCGTCCAGACGACTCCGATAAGCCTCACACCAAGAAGTGCCGACAGTGGGTGAAGGCACGCGGTCGCATCTCCCCCGCCGGCGGCCACGAAGCCCATCTCTCTGCTATTGCCTACATGTCTGACAGCTACTTCATCGGCACCATCGCGCGCACCCACAAGTTATGGCGCTATTCCACACAACGCAAGAGTGCCGCAAAGTCTAGCATTGACGAAGACGTGCTCAAGACACTGCTGGAGATGGATGACGCTGAGCTGAAGCGCCAGAAGTTTGTCGACGAGGCAGATATCCAGCGCATCCAGCGTATAAAGAATGGCGAAGACCCGTCAAAGGACACTGACGCGCCGCCTGAGATTGGCATGATGGTCAGTCTTGACCACACCATCTACTTCCACAACCCTCGCAGCTTCCGGGCTGACGAGTGGATCTTCACCGAGATGGAGACACCCTGGGCTGGTGACGGCCGTGGACTTGTCTTCCAGAGGATGTACACCCAAGACGGCACACTCATTGCGAGCTGTGTACAAGAGGTAAGAACTTTGCTATTCACACATGCAATCAGCTATGCTAACTTGACTAGGGCCTCGTTCGGCTTAAGCAGAACGACAGCAAGCTGTAAAGATGTAGTCACGCTTCTCAGTATTCATGTTTTCGCTTGTCCACTTGTATAGACTTAGATCCTTTATTGATTTCCAATTACACTGCAGCCGACTCATTCCATCGCTCCTTCCACTCCTCGGGCGTACCTTTTGGGCCTTCATGTACTTACGCGAGGATATCCACTTTCACATGCCTGCCGAGCGGGAAGGGTCCAACCAGTAGTCTAAAGAGACTATTGGTTAACATATTACCTTTATTCGTCATTAATTCTACACAGAAGGATCCAAGACTCACAGGCAACAGGAGGGTATACACGCTAACACCAATCCACGCTGTCAAAAGTTGCCCAAAGAAGCAACCTGGAATACGTCATGCCGTAACACCCGAATGATGCCGATCAGCCCTACCCGCACCCCTCGAAACAACCAAATCCCATGGCATACGCAACTCTTCTCCACAAATCTGCCCCAAACCCCTGGTCTCGACTTTTACAAGATGGAGGTCACGGCGTCCCAACCCCCCATCCTTTATCTAACAGCAATCCGCCCGCGTGAACATCTGCATCTCCCGATCTCCGATTCCATGAATCATCGACTCCGCATCTAGCACCACCAGTTAACACACTGTCGTCATCTTACCTTCACGTATGCACGCGTCAAGTTAGGGCTGTGCATATATAGTACACAACCGCATCTATGGATTCCGCTCCCGATAACCCAAATTCAATGCCTGCAGCAACCAGTGGCTCTCGCTCTAAACTTCTTTCAACAGGCCTCAAGGACTTTCTTAGCAAACCCGCTCTCAAGCATCCACAAAAAGCATTCACCGTACAACTTTGGAACGCGGAACAAAAGGCCAACCCTACTGGCAACAATCCACCTCCACGACTAGCAGCCGGACAGCAAAGAGCAGAAATGTCGACTTCAGCCAGCGGACAGGCGACGGGGGATATCGTGAGTAGCGCGAACTCGGGATTTCCGAAGACCAGCGATGCGCCAGGCGAGCAGTTTGAGCCCAGGCAAACGGCTACAAGTGAAGACTATGAGCCAGACCCGAGCAAGAGTATCAAGTTGAGCCCACAAAGGCAAGCATTAGTCGACGATGTATGAGCATAAACCTTCGCATCACCCCCAAGAGGAGAAAGCTAATGACACCCACAGATCATCGCCCTGTACTCCTGTCAGCCCACTGTTCAACGAGTAAAACGTTATACATCAGACTGTGTCTATGACGACCAATTCGTCTACGCAAACGACCGCTACAAAATGGCCGGTCAATGGTTCGCCCTTCCCAAACTCTTCAACGCTTCAATCAATGAATCCTACCAAGTAATCCGTTCCGACGACGATGTCATCCAGTTCAAAAACAAGCAGTCCTGGACCTTCCGTCTGATTCCCAAGACAGCTACCATTACCGGTTTGGTAACGCTTAGTCTGGATCCTGCGACCAAGGACAGCGAATTTATGCAGATCAAGTATCACAAAGACCAGGCAAACGACAAGGATTACAGTCATGAAGGAGTGGGTTTCAGCTTCAAGAAGTGGCAGGCGGACAACGTGGTAAAGCACATGGACACGCCCGAGCTCAAAGAATTCGAGCAAGATAAGGGCGCCAACAAGGAACATGTTCGAAAGTATGGAAGTGGAAAGGAAGAAGGTAATGCACCAAAGAAGGATTTTACGAACTAGTCAACGGTTCAGATGAGCAGCTGGTGCAACAAATGTGTCCACCAATATAATTTAAATTTTTTTTCCACAACTCCAATAACTTGGTCGCTTAGCTCAGTTGGTTAGAGCGTGGTGCTAATAACGCCAAGGTCGCGAGTTCGACCCTCGTAGTGACCATTACAGCCTATCTTTTTGTTTTCGAGAATATATACTCATGGAATTCCTTCTTTTTTTGCTGTTGTGGGTGTCTTTGAATGGGGGTTGGACGGTGACCACACCAACCACGATATTGACCTCTGTGAAAACTTCAATGGCGGGGTATACCACATTCACAAAGCAAACTTCTTGTATAGTTATCAAGCCTATTGCCGTCTACGGCAATATAAACCATAGACATCATGTATGTGATTAGGTTAACGTAGACCATACGTTCATATATGGTCCGGTATGACCATAAATTTCAAAGTATTGTAGGTTGCAAGCATAATCATTCATAGCGTGCTGACACTGAAAAACAATATGTTATACAAGTCAGTCACTCAAGTGTATTCGTTCAGAAGCTGGTGGACCTCATTATAGATTACTACTCCAACCGCCCGAGCTATCTAGATTACTAAAGCAAAAGGCCACCTTCATTGCTTCATCAGTTGATTTACCCCAAGCCGTACCGCGCAGTGCGTATCGCAGAACACTGTAATAAATGCTGGCCGATACCACGCAATGAAAATGCTCATGGCCAGAATATGTAACATAATCGCCATAGTCCGGCCACGCCACCGAAAAGAAGAGAAGGGGGTCATTAAAGATTACAAAGGGATGTCAAAGTGTTCAACCCGTCTATCTTCCATATGCCTGTGCCGTGTTGTTGAGTAGGGGATTAAAAAAGGGGTTTGGGTAAAGTCTTGCAATAAAAGAGAGTAAGGAAGGTGAGAAGTGTGCTTTTGTACATCTTGTACAAAAGATTTTCGGGGGTGAGGTGGACAATGATCAACTGCTTAGACGAAGTAAGCGAGAGCAGCGGCACCAGCCATGAAGGCAGCGATGGGCTTGGTGGAGCTGGCGGCACCAGTGTACTCAGGATAGCCGGGGGTGGTAGCCGAAGAAACGTGTCCGGTGGATGACGAGGCAGGAGGAGTGGCCTTGTAAGAGGATGACGGACCGGGAACGACAACACTGGTAGATGCCTCAGGAATGGGGACAGATTCCGTGATAACAGGAGGAGGAGGAGGAGGAGCGTAGTAGGAAGATACTGGGGGAACGATGATAGTGGTAGATACCTCGGGAACGGGGACAGACTCGGTAATGACAGGAGGAACCACAGGGTAGGTGGAGGGTCCGGGTACAACAATAGTGGTAGTAGTGTCAGGGCAAGGTGTCGATGACTCCTCTGGAACTTCAGGTGTCGAGCTAGGGGGAGGGACAACGATGGTCGTGCTAGACTCGGGGCAAGGAGTAGACGACGACTCTGGCACCTCGGGCATGGAGCTTGGTGGCGGGACTACGATGGTAGAGTAGATGGTCGTCTCCTCTGGCACGTAGGGAGTTGAGCTTGGAGGTGGCACCGTGACGGTCTCAGTCTCCGGGCAAGGAGTGGACGATGATTCAGGAACTTCTGGTGTAGAGCTTGGTGGGGGGACTGCGATGGTAGTAGTAGAGACCTCGGGAGTCGAGCCGAGGGGCGGCACGGTAACAGTCTCTGTATCTGGGCATGGGGTGCTGGAGGATTCGACCGGAGGAGTGTAGGTAGAAGTCACAACTGGGGGAGTGTAGGTAGATGTAATAACCGGAGGGGTGCTGGTCTCTTCACAGGGTGTGCTGGAGGACTCAACAGGAGGAGTGTAGGTGGAGGTGACAACCGGAGGCGTGTATGTAGATGTGACAACAGGAGGAGTGCTTGTATCATCACATGGCGTGCTGGATGATTCCACCGGTGGAGTATAAGTTGAGGTAACAACTGGAGGAGTGTAGGTAGAAGTTACAACTGGGGGAGTGTAGGTGGATGTAACGACAGGAGGGGTGCTGGTCTCCTCACAGGGTGTGCTGGAGGATTCAACAGGAGGAGTATAGGTTGAAGTAACCACCGGGGGAGTGTAGGTGGAGGTGACGACAGGCGGAGTGTAAGTTGATGAGGATACGACAGGAGGGACAGTACTCGAGACCTCTGGGATGCTGCTGCTTTCCTCATCGCAAGGAGTGCTGGACGCCTCGGGAGGGGGTCCGCCATATCCACTGGAGATCGCTGGGGTCTCGGAGGATGAAGGAACATCGTATCCGGCCTGTGTATTGTCAGAACTTGACGATCGAACAATTGGCGATCTCGGTGACGACTTACAGAAGACGGCATAGCATAGCCACCGGTAGATGCGCCGTACTCGCCGCCGTACTCGCCACCAGACTCTCCGCCGCTCTCACCACTCCACTCTCCGCTAGACTCTACGCCCTTGGACTCTCCGCCCCAGGATCCGCCATATCCCTTGTGTCCGCCGTAGCTACCTCCGCCATGGGGAGCAGCGTAGACAGCGCCCACAAGGGCCATCATCGCGAAAGAGTATCTCATTTTGCTTTGGATGGGGATTTTCTGTTTGTATCAAAGTTGATCAAGTCGGAGGTGCGGAATTGAAGTAACAAAGCAACCGTAGCGAAAGAGCTGCTGTAGAAGTGTTCGAAGACTTAGTAGAACTTGAATGGCACGACAGATAAGACAGAGGAGAAAGAGATACTTAATATACTCATTAGGAGAGGCGGGATCTCCACAGTCTACCAGCCTTCTGCTTTGCCATACCCGTAAAAAGCCACAACAGGGTCACATCCACGCACGACGGTTGAGGGGCACCGAAGTCGTTCTCCACAATCATGCGAACGGAATTTAGTTCAAAGTCTCCACAAGTCCATCATGGTTGTAACGTCGATCATACCATGGAATGAGGCTCCTTCAGAGTGTGAGACATGTCTAGCAACGCTCGCTGGCCAAATTTGCCCTAGCAACCGGCCAACACTTTCCGTGGTCAGCCCAAGGCTACACCAAGTTCTATCGAGGTGCATGAAGCTTACCAGAATAGTCCGTACAGTAAGCCTTGGAAGAAAACGGCGTCCAATATAGGGTTGGCAGCGTTGAAAGTTGGAGCTTACAGCTGTACTCCAGCCACCATAACAAAGACTAACTGGCAGTGACATCACGCAGTCTAGAAACGGCATAGCTCCCCAGCTGCACAAACCGAGCGCTGTAATACTGGCCTCCAAACCGTGTCTTCATATTGTTTGGTACCATTCGGTGAGATAAAGATCATAATACAAGTCCGGATCTAGGCAATTAACCTGCATTGCGCGGAGTAAGTGCCGTTAAGGCATTGTGGGTTCATCTCTCGCGAGCCACGGGCTGTGCATGGATGGTGAGACTCCGTAGAACAGTGCCGCCAATCGAATATCTGGACACTGCTGATATCGGTGTTGAGCAATATAGCGAAAAACAAAGTTCCTTTCCCTTGTTGTTCAGAGACTGTAAAGTGGAAATTTGCGCTCGGTGACAAGGATCCCGCCACACAATTTCCCAACTTCTGCTGAGCCTGGAACTGCGCGAACTAAGATTCTCGCTCCTTCGCATACGGGAAGTACTCAGACGCGGCAAGAAGACATGTGCATTGCGCGGACTGTTTCCCGTGTTCATGCCACCCGTGGGAACAGCGTAGCCAGTCTCAATAGTTTTGACTGTTTGAACCAGCCACTGTTAGTAGCTAAGACCGTGGCTGCAGATACATGTATTGAAAACCAGTGAGTTACTATATCGTGAAAGCCTCAGCGCAACGCGGTTGGTCGACTCCCTGGAGACTGGTAGTGTCCCAGCAGGCTGGCGTAACGTTCGCTTGCCTCCGTTACCCCGCATGGCTCCAACCAGTACCTGCAGTCTTGCAGAGCACAATCGTGATACTTTTGTGGCTTGAAGTTCCCTTTCCTGTCCTCGTGAAGATTTAATCACGCGTCAGCTTGAAAGTCGGCCATGATTCCTGCAGCTGCAGCCGCCGTTTGGCAGTGGGCTGAGAGGATCGCAGCACACTTGAAATTAGTTCTGCTGGTAGGACGAACAAGACCTGCCGCGTACTCCGGCATCGCTGCTCACTGGCGCTTCGCGCAAGCGGCCGTAATACCTGCGTACGCACAACGGTCGAACGGAAAGCTCCACGACCCTGCACAAGCGTAGGAAAAACGAATTTTATCAATACCATCAGATCTCCTGTTGGTCCACCAGCAGATCATGACCTCGCTTTAAGCCAATCCTGGTTCTAGATTGCGATCACGAAACCGTTGCTAAGAGTGTGGAACATGCTATCTGTTGTCCTGTCGATCGACCCTTGCTTGGAGTCCTAGAAGTATCGAAGCACGATGTGTGACGAGTGACACAATCTGATATCAGCACGGGAATATTGTCCAAAGATCCTTCGTAGGTTGAGGTTGATGAAAGCCTTTTTTCGTCCCTCAGTTTCTCCAGTTACAACTAGCAGCACCCCGACATCCGTCAGATCTTGGGGTTGCTCGATGATTGACAGTTCTTCCATAGCCCTGAGTCGTACTTTGACGAATCCACATGGGTAGTGCAGGTGGTCTCATACGTTGTGTTGCCTAGCAATCGTGTGACTGACAACCGACATGGTAGATTGAACTGGTGTGGCTGACTGATCACATACGCTGTGTACATTGACGCTGGTGGTAGACGCGCTGTATTTTCCACGAAGATGCTGTACACCAGATCCGTAAAAGCACGCCAAGTCTAGTACAGCTCGACTAATCGTCATCATCGCTTTCTGTACCGCTATCCCAGCCTTCATCGTACTCCTCTGCAAGAACTTGTAAGCCGTTACAAAGTGTTTCTTTTTCTTCGATGCCCGTCATCCGCTTGACGATTTGCTCCACTGCTCGGATCTGATCAGCAACAGCGGTACTTGTCGTGAGTCCAGTGTGCACGGCGAGCTTAGTGGAGTGATCGGACCCTACGTCCAGTATCGACCGAGGAAAGCTGTCAAGTAGAGGAAATAGTAGTGGTGCGGCAAACCTGGATCGCATTAGCATACGTTCGAATTCCGGCGTCTCACCCTGACCATGCAGTGGACGTAACATCAACGTCGCAGCCACAAGAGGGGATCAAACAGTTGCAGGCCCATCCAATCGCGACAAAGCATAGTGTAGTACAAAACGCAGATACTCACCTCTGCAATGCTGGTCCACTGTCGAACCTGTCATGAGGATCACGTTCGTTATCTTGAGACAGAACCCACTCCCCACGAGAAGCCTCTGCCCGTCCAAAAACGTGTTCTTTCTTTCCTTTCTTGGTAACCGTCCTATATTCGCGACTGAAGGTATCAATATCAAAATTACTTAGTCGATCATCACTTCCACTAGTCTGCCTCGACGTCATGGAACCGACTTTTTCTGCTTGTTCGACTTCGTCCAAAGCTTTAGCTGACAAAACGTCTGGATCTGCCAAACTCATCTCGAGTTTTGCTATGCGTCGTTTTCCTGTACTGTTGATGGTGTTTTCTAGATCCTGGAGCGTGCCTCGTCCGCCCAAAGATGCTCTCAATCGTGAAGATATGGTCATGCTCTCCAGACCGACGACTTGCAAAGCTGCAATGTGCCAGGGCGACGTGGTGTCAACTGACAAGTAACCCGGTAATTTGGCGGGACTATTCGACATTGGCACATATACTGATGACTGCTCGCCAAGCACGTGGAGCGATCGTGCTGAATTCGTGATTTGTTGCAAACGTTTTTCCTAAAGTGTTTTAGCAATTCGCTGTATTGCGATGTTGAACATTGACCTACCCGAGGAGTTGTAGTATTGGCGCCGTGGTCACCCAAGCCCCAGGTCCAGATACTCAACTTTCCGTACTCGTCCCTCAATCTCTCTAACCAACCTGACGTCCAGCCTCCCCAAGCGTCGTCAACACCCGTGAAGATTTGCAGTCCCTGGATACCATCGCATTCTTCAACGAATGGCCGCAGGTCCCTATCGACTAAGTCGACCTCCCTCTCAAGCTTCTCGAACAGTTCCATGCCTACATCCCAACTCTCAAAAGGCATGAGCTTGTCGTTTACATCAAACTCAGACAATTGAACGATCGATTTTGGATGATAGTAGACACGGCTGTAGTCAGACCAGTACCGGACAGACGATGCACTGAGTGGAGGAGGATCCAGGCCGGCATCAAGGTGCTCCTGGTAGGCGGACTGTGGAATAGTCTCGGCTGCGCGCTGGACAATAGGCTTGGATGGCCAAACCCCGTTCTGGTCTAATATACTCCTGTCGTCCTCGGCCTCGTACAGCGCATTGATTTTTCTCATACTGCCAAAAGCACCTTTGAGGTCGTATATGAGCGTTCTTGGTGTGAAAGTATCGGATCCATCTGGAGCAACACCTGGCCTGAAAAGTACATCATGGTTGACAGGCGACTCTGGCTCAGGTGGATATGTGAAGTAGGACTCCTATGAGGATGTCAGGTTAAGCGTAATGAGCAGTTTGGCATAATGGATCATGAGACAGATATGTGAGGTGATCAGAATAGTGGGCGCAAGAGGAAGCAATGTATGTGAAAGAGTGTGCGAGCTCGATATTTCCAGCGCTAGAAGTCAGTGCGCTATGAAACCGGTTCGCGGGAGTGGTGATTGATGAAATGCCAAGATCTCGCGACTTACCTGTGTATTCCAAAAGTGAGTGCCCAGGTAGTTACTTTGCTTGCCGAACTGTAAAGTCACGACTTCGTGCATCGTGAAGAAAGTTGCGTGACAGAATCTCAAAGTAGCTTGTATAAACGACGAGTTAGTGTTGGTTTAAGGGAGTGAGATGAATTGAATGCCGATGGTGCAGATGGAGGCAAAAGGTGATTGGTGAGGTCAAGCTCTGCTTTTGCCCCGCACGTGGACACGCGACGAGGAAAGAGCGACTCCACTACAGCAGTGACGCTCCATTGCTGCTTGTAAAAATTCGAGATGAAAATAACCAAGTGAAGTTTCGCGCACGGGGCAAGGAATTGTACTGGTTGATTGTATGGGCCTATGGATGTTTAGTGATTTTACATATTGTCTTAACCCATAAGCTGCAACTGATCGGTTGGCGGCCATCTGGTCTGCGCAAAGCTCAAACATCGTTTGATGCTCTGCAAATACTTCCTGGTCATCTCGTCACTCATGATATGTGCCGCGTTCTTATCGCTTTCATGCAGCTTTTCTCGCGCACTTCTCTCGTGAATGCCCACCATAGTGACACCGATGGGCCATGCCGCCTTACCAATACTAAGACGTAAATATCCATCATTCGCGTCGACGTATCTTCGCTCCTGTGCAGCGTGCACAATCTCTACAACGGGTTCGACGATGCTGTCTGGAAGATCGGACTTTTCTAACTTCTTGAACAGGGGTCGCATGTTTTCACGTGCTTGCACCATAGCAGCATAGGCTTGTTTTCCTTGATAACTCTCTTTGACTTCGGCATCTCGACGTAGGAGCGTGAGATCCCATTCTTTCAGCACCATGGTAAAGTAGCTCGCTAGTTGCCTGAAGAGGAACTCACGGCCTTGCTTGTCCTTGGGTACCTGGAGATTGACCTTCATGTCCTTCTCGGGTACTAGTTGTAGTGTTGTGGGTATCGGACCGTCAGTCATGATGGCTGCGAGGCTGTCCGCGCCCACGCGCTTCTTGTATCGCTTTAGACGTTGTTTGTGCGTCTCGCCGAATAGTCGCGCTGGTTCATCGAGGGCTCTCAGCTTTGCGACCAGCTCTTCGTCTTCGATGTCTTCCTCTTCAGGTACTGGTGTGCCATCTCCTTCGCCTTCCTTGTTCTTGGGCGGAAGATCAGGAAGCCCTAGTCGCTTTCGCCGCTGCCTTTCCTCTGCCTCTTCCTCTTCTTCTCTTATGCGTCTTGATTCTTCGGCCATGCGCATTCGCTTTTCTCGGCGCTCAGCTTCTCTTTCAGCCTCGTCCTCCTCAGCTTTACGCTTCTTCTCCAGCCGCTCTCGCCGCGCCTTCTCGGCAGCTTCTTGCTCCGCGACGTATGCAGCTTGCCGTTGCGCTTCGATCTCGCTGCGCTTCAGGTACTTTTTCTCGGTTGACTCGGCAGGCGAGGCTGTGTCTTTGCCCTTCTTGATGTGAGCGGACATCAGCTTTGCGAAGTCCATGTTTGCGATTGTGATGTTCCGTGTGCGGTGTGATTTGACGTGTCGAGGATGGGTGAGTGACGGTTGCGACCTGGGCATTCACCTGGGCTGCAGGGTACTTGCCGAAGGATGGCGCTAGTGGGAGCTCTCCGCGTCGCGCTCCTTCACTCAAGCTCTCCAACAATACTTCCGCATCCCGCGCCTGACGTCACACTGTCACGAAATTCCCACGACTTTGTCGCAGAATCATCGCGAACATCCTGCTATATCCGCCATCCTGACTGCTTACAAGGCTGCATAGCTCGCCATGACTGCTCCTGCGAAGATTGACCGTCAAACAACAACGCCCTTCCTCTTGCGCCTTTTCTTCAAGCAGGGCTCATTTAACAGGTATGTGTTTCTGTGTCTATTCGCTCATTCAAACCGACTGTTCGCCTGACAAACCAAAGGCTAGACGAGTTTGACCCAGCACTACCACGCCTTCCAAGAAACGTTCAAATCTACACATGGCAGAGCTGTAGTCTGCGCGAACTATGCACGCTACTTCTCAGCGCAGTTCCGACATTACTACCACAACCGTATACTGGATCGCGTATCGCATTTCGACTCGTCTACCCAGACATCCAAGGCTCCAACCGGCCAGACGCACCAGGACGCTTCATATCGCGAGACATAGGCTCGGTCATTGTAGGCGCGCCATCACGGAATGAGGACACCGACATGGAAGGTGCCGACGGCGAAAGTGCTGCAGAGGCTCTCAAGCAACTCGATGGTGACCCAGACAAGACATTGGCGGATGTCAGGTTTATGATAGGCGACTATGTAGCATGTGCTATACTCCCGCCGCTGCCCGACGGTAGTGTACCAGCTGCCCCTCCGCCACTATCTGGACCGGGCAGGGGACCTCCAGGACAGTACGGGCGGGGGCGCGAGAACGGTTTCGGTGGAAGAGGCGACTATGGTGGGTTTGGCAGAGGGGGCAGAGGAGGTGGAGGTAGATTTGATGACGGTAGACTAGGTAGAGGCGTACCATTTGGTGAATGGAGGAGAGGCGAAGCGCCGCCAGAGCGAGAGCCAGGCTTTGGAAGAGGAGGAAGAGGGCGAGGTGAAGATGACTGGCGCGATCGTGGCAGAGGCAGAGGACGGTGGTAGGAAACAATCTCAGTGATGAACTTCATTGCATCCTTGCTGCGGCTCGAAGACGGCACCGAAGCCGTATGAGCTAGCAGCTATACGAGACTTGCAAGTATCTTTCGAAACGCGTGAGTGGCTGTAAATGCTCTCAAGACTCAGAGCTAATGCTGATCCTGAAGAAGGTAATGCAAATGCATCCAAATCTCAAGATTCCAAATCGTTGGACTGCCGCCAGACTCTGAGCGCCTCCTTACCTTTTCACCTGCTTCCTCTCAATCGCTCCGGTGCATTCTCATGTTAAGCAAAATCCCTGGACATCATCACAGTGATCACGCTAGGGTAAAAGGGCAGTCGCGCTTTGGGTAACCCTTCCTGGCTGTGAATGTAGAGAAGCCGAGCTCCAAAGATCTGCCGTTACGGGTCTGCAGGTACTACTCCGCTGTACTGAGGCAGTCTCCTCACTCTCTACCTCTGTAGCTGCAAGGCCCAGTCTAGCCTGATCCACATTGTCGCCGCCTTCGTCTCTTTAGCCGCCATATGGAATACCCTAGACCGGTGCCATACTGCGAGGTGGACTCCAACCCAAATAGTTCACGCCGACTGCGCCGGTCTACGAAACCGTTTCTTGTGTGTGGGTAGAACTAGAAGGGAGGAAAACCTCTGGACACGAGTGGAGCGAAATTAATGATAACTTGCAACCTTACTTCTGTCCCAAGAAAAGGTCGATCCCAAGTTAGGACATGACGTCTGTGAATACATGTGGTCTATATCGATCAGAGCAGTTCAGAGAAGTGTTAACACGTCCGGAAGATGCACCAAATCTACTCATCAAGCATCAAGTGTGCTCATCAGGCTACGCGGAGAAGACACGAACTACGATATTGATCACATGATAAGCTATTTGTAACGCCTGCAAAGGTGTGTTTCCGATCGTTGCAAAAACGACGTGATACATCGACACTGTCGCTGATGCGTTGCTCAAGGATAAATGGGGAAGGCGTATTCGGACAACCCAAGAAGGTGCACCAGCGAGTGAAAACTCGCTTGTGCTGGGGGATCTTGAGACATCCCGTGGAAAATTCTGATCGGCATTATAGAATACGCAAACTCGACGTGTGACCCTCTCGGTTCAGCTGGTTCTCGGAGCCACCGTAGGTCGGAGTTCGCACGGGCTTGCCGTCATAATCACGATACAGGACCAATACCGCTACAAGACCTTGGATATCCGTCCCGCAACAGATCTGCGTCCGATTCTCAAGCACTACTCACATCACATCTCTCAGCCCCCAAATCACATTCGCGCTCTTTTCAAGTCAGGTCTGTGCATGGCGATATCACTCACGCCATTCACCAGGTGGTAGTAAGAATAGCAGTGTCGGCACGCTGCAGAGCTGAGATGGTGTGTTGGACCTCATGGTTGGGGACAAAAAGGTGTGGAGGCGAAGCAAGCGATGTGACATACGCATATACACGTGGGGTAGCGGATGCGGGAGAAAGGGACAAAGAACGTCATCTCACATTGAGAGAAACATGCAGCTGCATGGTCAAGCTGGAACTCATGGCCCACTAAACATCGTCGTTCTAGAAGGCGGGAAATCTGAGGTCGCACAGTCCACTTGGGCACCTTTGGCGTTAATAAGCTGAGTCTGGAAGATCACATGACTGGAGGGCTGATCATGATTGGCAGGCACTACCGACATTCCACCAACAAGTTTGCTCGGTTCGCTGAAGGTTCGTCTGTCCACTTGCATGCCATGTATGCAGGGTTTCGAGAACATCCACGCAAGGGCTTTGTTGTCTCGTCAGAGATGCGTCTACCGACCGCTCTTCTGAGGCTGACAGAAGGCTCGCAGATAGTTTCTTCGCGTCCAGTTCGGGTAAGATGCAGCATCAGCGACATTTGGCGTGATTCGCTGTAAGCGGGAGACGCTGATTAGGCGATCCAGCCTGTACGCTAGATGTGAAGGAAGCATGCAGGGTCGTTAGTTGGAGATTAGACGCCGTATACGAAGGCCTATCGACACAATCCTGTGGCAGACCCGGCAATCACAGCGGAAGCTATCGTTAGCGGGAGCTTGGCAATCATGCAGAGTGCGTCAAAGAAGAGATGATGGTTCAATGAAGGAGGGACATGGATGTTATACCGCATGTCGCGCAAGATGCGCCTGGCTACCAATCAGTACGAGCTAGTGGTGTGTAGCAGGTCAACCGATGTGCAGACATGGGCAGAGACTTTAGATGCAGACTGTTAATCCTAAAAAAAGACCTTGGGCTTGGGCTGAGGCACAGACATACTGAGGCAGTGAAGATTGGGTTGATGGATTCGATTCGATTCGATTCGATTCGATTCGATTCGATTGAATCTTGATTCGACTCACGCATGCAAGAACTCAGACCTTGTCGCATCAACCTCAAGCGCATGCTTGAGGCTCAGTCCATATTGAAAGATGTGCGCATACCCAACCGTCACTCATGTTGTTCGTGCCTGATCTAGAAGGCCTGCATACCAAGTGAAGCCGTTGTATGCAAGGGCTTGAATGACTTATGGTTCCGGTCGGTACCTGCCTCATCCCACATGGCCGGCATCCGCCCTATCTGGACCCGGGCCAAATGGTGAACGGGTAGTTTATCGGATGAGGACCGGCCAATTATCACCAGATGTTGTTCCGATTGCATCATGGAAGGATTGACAGTGGGGAAGTGGATCACCTGCCAGCAGGTAGCGCAGAAAATGCGGTCAGTACGGTTTCGGAAGGACCGATGGATGTGCACGTTATCTCTTTGACGCGTTGTAGACCGTTTTGGATGGTCCCTGTACGTCTACGGCAAAAGCGGATGTGCTTGTTGTAGGTATCACTTCGAAAAATCGAAGGACATCTTCGCTGACGTTGCCACTATACTCCTCTTTTGCGTCTATATTGGGTAAGACGTCGTGACTTTGCGTCTTTATCTTGGTATGCATAGAGGTCAATTTCTGTAATCCTGGTCAGACTACAGCTATGATTCTCCCTATTGTGGGTTGAGGTGCGGCATCGAGACCTTTCTCTCGCTCTTACCGAACCGCTTCTACCTACGCAGGGTTGTACACCCAGTTCTTGGAAAACTCCCTGGCTCGAGATTCCCATGTCAGAGAGTCTCATATCATGAAAACACTGATATCATCATTAGCCTCGATACCTTGTTACTGTTCCTACGAGCGCAACCTAGAAAGACAAGGCAAAGCGAACCCAAGTACTCTAGGACCAAATTAGTTGGCATAGGATTCCAAGCCGCGATCAGGATAGGCGTTTAATGCGGGTGAGTCCTCGGGTTCTAATCTGAGAAAGGTTGCTGCGCCGGATACTGGCTTGCTGTGCCACCCTCCTGTTGGCTTGTTTAAGCGCTGCGGCGCGCGGAAAGCTGTTATGGCCTCCCATACGTCCACCCGAACCGGCTTCCAACCCGCAAATGATAGATTGTTCTTCTTCTTTGACCACAAATTCGCTCGTAGATCTGACGGTGGTATGTGCTGGTGGATCTGCCCTCCCAACGCATTCTCAAGGTCGAGGCTGGTGGGATGCAGATCCGAATCGATCACAATCTCGCTTTGCCGGATGCGGGACAAAACAATATCGGTGTAGAGCCTGCAGTCTCGATTGATATTCCTCCATCGTCAGATCGCATCTGGGCATCTGTGATCGTGCAATATTCCGACACTGACGTTCGCATCTAACACACCCTCATTGGAAGGTCATCCTGTATTCATGGTCAGTGCGCAGGATTCCAGCTTCTAGATAGACTACTCAGCTTCCTTTGAGGCTTTGAAACGTTGCTCTCCCCAGGGTATAATCTTAGCTACCATGCAATGTACGCTTTGGTGCACCCACTCATGGGCTGCAACAGCCAGCCAACACCAACATACCCCTCACAAGAATTAGCGAACCGGGCGTTCGCTTCACCTTGCCCTCGAGGCTTTGTGTAATTGGTGTGGGTGACCCCCAAATTTTTTCCTGCGAAGACAAGTGATTGGCCGTATCTGACCTTCTGGCCGATGTACGTGCCTTCCATGCATGTTCGATCCCGAAAGTTGTGCTTACCTTCATGCATTAGCGTGTAGTCGGGTCACATTGTCATGGCCTTTGCGGATCGCCATGCGAGAAGGACTCCACCTCGGTACTGGACGCCGAGTAACGGGTGATAATGAGCTAACGGCGTTATGCTAGTTCTCGCCGTTAGCAGACGACCATAGCCAAACTTGCGTTACGGACTTCCGGTCTCATTTTCTCACGCGCGATGTTCAGAGAATTTAGAACATTTGCGTAAAAGTAGGATTTTCTTTAATATTCTATTGCCATTCAGGTAGGTGTACGTACCAAAGTAATCTATAAACAACACGTCACGAAAGCAGATGGTACAGAAGCATGCCGAAGCACGTTGATGACTTGCCTCCCCAGCGCCAGATACCATAAAAAATCGATATACAACATTTGAACAAGCAACCATGTCTAGATTGTCCTGATTGAAGCTGCTCCCACTCAAGGCTTTGACTTCGTTTGCTTTATCTGAGTGTTGTGTAGCTTCATCTTGAGACGCTTCACAAGCAGCTTCTCCTTCGGACCGAGAAAGGCCTTCAGCTCGGGCAAGCTCATCTTGTCATTCTTGCCATTCCTTCCACCTCGTTGCAGATGTGTCCAGTAATGATCTCGAAGATTATCTCCCCTCGAGAAATGCCTAGGACACACTTTACAACCGTGATTTCTCACAGCACTATGGACAGTCCTGACGTGGCGTCGAAGATGCTCTGGGCGTACAAATCTCTTCGGGCATGGGTTGCCGGGATGATCCTTATCCTCCAAATGACATACGTAGGGCCTTGGTTCCGAGGCAGTTGGGAACGAGCATGGCATAGTACTCCACTTCCCTAGCTTCATAACACTGGAATTTGCTCCAGAACCCCGAGAGGCAGAATGGAAGGATTTTTGCGATAAGTCATCATCGTCGCTTTCAGAGTCTTCAGGTTCCGAGTCACTGTCCATTTCACTGTTTTCAGAATCCTTGGCCAACTCTTGCTTGTATGATGCTGGGTCAACATTCCCAGCAGTTGAGTAGCGAATCGAGGCAGGATACGACATGTATGTTGTTCCCGCTGAAGGGCCAGCTTGGGGGATGTAACCTTGCAGCGGTTGCAGATGCAGTTGGTTGCAAGTTGGATCGTCTTGGTAGGGCAATGAGTATTCTTGCGAGCCCCACGAGGCACCTGTTGTTGAAGGTGTTGAAGATCTGCATCCAAACGAAGCTGTTGAAGATGACAGTGGTGGAGAACATGAGAAGGGAGCTCCAGGATGTTGATTTGTATGAATGGGCGTGGTCATATCGGGGTAGCTAGGCCTCCAGACAGGTTCTGTCTCTCCTGACCAAGCGTCATGGCCGGTTAGGGAACGGATGTGTTGATAAGCTGGCGAGTCCGCTTGGTTGTACATAGCCATACCGGTATAAGGCGGAGTGGGCACGCTCTCAGTGTGACTGATCGACGAGCTTGTCGATAGAGGGCTACCGCAAGGCGGTTCCACAAGTACCCAAGGATCAAAGGCATCCAATGACGCGCTTAATGGCCTTGTAACTATGGGTTCTTGAGCGTAATGATGGGCATATGATCGTTCGTCGAACGATCCGTGACTAGGCTTTGAAGTCAAGGGTTCATGCGAGTCACATCTCGAAAGATGGTGTGAGCCAGCATAGTCCACCACGTATTGGTGGGGACTAGAGGTGAAAGATTGGACTCGTCGTTGTTCCATCATGGTGAATTGGTACTGAGTGTCAATCAGCGAGGATCGTAGGCGTCGGGTAAGCAAACAAACTGTGTGTATGATACACACACTTAGATAGGAGCGTATGAACAAGAGGATATTCTATATCACAAGACTTGCTAGATCTGAGATCTGGAGTTGGTCGTTACACTGACAGGAGCATATCCATTTAATATAGATCAGATGCAATAGTGAGCCAAAGACCATGCCACATCTTCCGAGGAGCATGTCAGTAGAGCCCACCAGCACACGAAAGAATGCTAATGATCGAAAGATCCAGCAGCTTGGTACCTGAGCGACTTGGCATACTCGATGCCAGGCATACATGCCGCTTTGGCTGCGTGCACAGCCTGACCGCGAACAAACAACAGGCAGCTCGAACGACATGGGTGAATGTTGATATGCGGCGTAGCCAAATACTCGGGTCACGGACAGATCTGGCTTCGTTAGGCGATGGCAGTTTTGCAGGCATGTACCCTGGCTCATATGTGCCTACTGACGCTGCTCATACACTACTTTCATTTGCAGTGTCGTTGTTTCGGCCGTCTCTCAAGCAGATACTTGCAACCGAGGTAGTCTCTGGTCGACGTCTCATACATTCTACCGAACAAGCGGTAGGGGCCTAACATTTCTGTGGGTCACGACGATCTGTCTGATTAGGGTCTCAATGTGTGTACGGCGCGTCTGCTTGATGGCGTCTGCTCAGCCGTTGTTACGTGGGATAGCTACTAACCTAGTCAGTCCTGTGCTTTGACGTGTGGCAAGGATGGTTCAACCGCCAGGGTGTGGATGTTGTATACGGCTAACCAAACTGGGCATTGAGGAATGGAGAAGATCTGTGACTAGGACCGTAGTTTTGGGTATGACAGCCACCTACCGGCTGCAGCAGGATGCACCGTTGTCGCTTAAGCACCAGGGAAGATGAAGCTTGGCTTCTTGCATATCGAAGGCCGTGCTCAACCCAAGCTCTTTGATGCTGTGTTCAACTTGTTTCAAAGGCCCCTACTACAGCCACACATGCTATTTGCAACTATACATATCATAGATGATGTCAGAAACCAATAGTTACTGTAACACTCGACTTTAGTGGTCATCGTATCAGTGACCAGCCATTCAGATTGCAGTGCTGGTGGGTTCCTCGTGCCAGCACTTTAGCTCAAATGGTGATTACTAATTGCAATCAGAAGCACGTTGGGTTTTCAAAATATGTGGAACTCGCGAATCTGTTCGAACCAGAAGGGTAGCCACGGAGCCATAAGTGCTCTGGTGGCGTAGGGTATGAATTTGGAAACAATTCACGCAAAAGATTGTACAGTTTGGATCATTGTGATCGCACCTTGACGTGGCGGCGACATGTTGAGTGAGCTCGAACGTCTCCACCACACTGCTAATTCAGTTGAAATCATCGCTATCTCGCATAAGTCGACGAAACGATGCGAGCGGTAATGCGGCACGGTTTGGGGGGGCTCCCCATCGTGGCGAAGATCGATCCGAGTCAGCAGTCGATCAACGTGTTACGAGCCACTTTTGGTTGGATCTCAAGCTGTAGAGACCGATTAAGCTACCTACTGGCCGCTTTCCCCTTGAGCCACGACATAGATCAAGACCTGTAGCGTATGCTATGGAAGCATCGGACTGACTGAGCTCAGTTAGGTCGTGAATGTGGTCCTCCCAAAGTATGACCGTCGGAGGCTACTAGAGTGTGGCGTGCTGGTCAAACTACAAAGACTGTGAGTGCGGGAGGAACAGACCTTTAGGCATGGCTATTGACGCTAGCAGCCGTATCGGGGGGGCCAGTACCAAGATGGCAATATCGAGCGAACATGAACAACTGGTCTGTGGGGGAAGCGCGTGTCGCGAGTATGGAGACTTCCGGCAGGCTCTCCAATTGGGGGATGCAGGATATGTTGTGAAGTACCCGCATTTGTGGCAGAAGCAGTTTGTCGAGTGGCTCGAATGGTCTGGTTTCGAGAAGACCATGTGTTGCCAGCCATTGACAGCTGCGCAGGCGCAGGCAATTCATGGAGGCGCGGCTCTTGGATTGGCTTTCGCAAGAAGCGGCAATCCCGTAATTGGTCATTTGACGCCACGTATGAACCGGCGTATCACGTGTGTAGAAAACTTTGGATCCGAAGTGTGTGTACGAAAAGTCTTCGTAGGACTGCAACTGAACCGTCAATTGTTGCATCCCTGATAGACCTGATAAGACGATATTCCCGTTCGACGCTAACGGGAATTACTCGAAGTCAAGACCCTGGAGGAGTGATTAGTATGATGTAGCTGGGCCCTGGCTGTGGTAAGGCCCCGTTCCACCATACCTCCCGAGGGGGCTCTTGCCAAGCAGAGCATGCCTTAATCGTAAGCGATGATATGGCGTGTTTTTGAAGGAAAGCGTGATCGGGCTGTCTGTCGATAGAACAGGGTTCCGCTGTGGTAGCGATTTGAAATTGTTGAGGGTGATATTGCGCTGTCAATCCTGAGCAGTACCTGGGTATCAGAAGACTAGATCAGAGTCGGTACCGAAGAAAAGGATGCTTGGTACTGTAGCATCAGAGGAGTAAGAGGTCCTTTCGGAATAGCGCTAAAGCTTGGCGTGTATACGTGCCTGCGGAATCGAGAAAATGTCCAAGTTTTGTGCTGGGAGACTCAGTCACTGACTTTCAGCGAACAGCCACGACTCGCCGATAAGGCGCCACAGCCTTGAGTGCAGGGTTATGAGTCCTGAACTGTAACCGAAACCATGACCTTCCATGCCCCCCGCGCTGTTGAACTTACCGGAGTCACCAGGATCGAGAAACGTGTTTTTTGATGCCGCATCCCCGACAGCATACTTTTATCCCCGCTGCGTGTCATCGCTTGACCGCCCAGTTGAATTGGATGGTGATGTGATGTGATGGTCAGAGCTGCATACGCGCGCTTAGATGGAGGATCGCGACTTCGTAGAGAATCTGAGCCCGAAATCTCGCTTCGCTGCAGCAAACCTGACTTGGATGGAAATGATCTCAGTTAGGGCTGCTGCTGCTACTTGGAACCAGATGGAGTAGATGGAGCGATTGGCGACATGATCGAAGACGATGGAGGAAACGGAGGTTCCTAACTAGATTAGCGAAGTACCAGGGTACGGTACCAGCTAGGCTGACCATGCCAAGACTACTAAGCCGCAATTGGAAGGACTTCTTTCGACGTCACAAACCAGCTGGGCACATGGAGGTCAATCCCACCGGCTGATGTGCACTCCTGTTCACGTCTCGTCACATAACATCCACGCCTCAGGACGCTACGGAGTTCCGTAGCGTTTCCATGCATGCATGGCACGATGTCCGGACCAAACTGTGCAAATCTGTCACGAGAGGGCACGCTCAAATGACATCTCGTTTATGCCCTCTCGTAGGAAGACAGCTGCTTCTTGACAAGAGATTCTTGCTATCTTGTGAGTTTGTAGTTCCACAGATATAATGGAAATCGTGGCTCAACACTGCCTCGCCTGGAACAACATCACCAATATTACCACTCTATGCCATGGACATGAGCATAAGCACTCACGGCAAGGCGCCGCCATCTCTTGTAGTCGGTTCTCGTCGTTGCGAGATTGATCCGTTCGTTGCTTCAAACTTGATCCTACGCTCATCACTCCTCAGAGTACTCACGACAAATATTGTGCAATCGAATGTACCCAACACCAAGACCATCTGAACCTAGGAAGTATATTCGACGCTTCTCATTTATACAGAAAAAACGATATCGAGCACTAATCTATAGATGTATTCATAGCGATACCTTCCAACGTAATCTGTACCCAGTCTACAAATAAAGTCAAGTTGCAGTCGCTTCAGACTTCTGTAGTAGCCAACAGCAGAGCAAGATTATCACAGACCTTCGCCAATTTAGGGCCATCTCAAAGCTTCAGTGTTGAAGTTGACCCAGGGTTCGAATGGGAAAGACGCGAGACGATGTTCCATAAAGGGTTGGCCAGATACGGATAGGTGCCCACACGGTGGCACATGCCTATCATCGAAATACGACTTCGATCGAACTCAACCTCCGAATGCCACTATGGCCCGTACCGCTTCGTCGCCTATAGCCGCTCCGCCCTCACGTACGCTGACCGATGACAACACGAATCTCCATAACCGAGTGAATAATACCGAGAGAAGGGCCGGTGGAAGCACAACAGAACCAACGCGATTCCGGTTGCGTTCTTTGCTGCACCTGAGTCCGTGCAATTGTTTCCGTCCAGCTTCTAGCTCATGTAGGATTTTCAGGTCACTCAGATCTATCTACGGACGCTCAGGAACACTTTGTCGCCACAATATCGAAACAGCTATGTTGTGGCCGACCCGCTTCACAATTCACTTTGATTAGTCCGATGCCCCCCAAAGTGATGAAATAGTCGGAAATTGTGAAACTTTGTAGCCTAGAAAAGAACAATGGATAGCGCACAGCTGGGTTGATCGAATCTTGTGGATTGTAGGTAAAATATGGAGACGTCCACAGATTCTCATCGCGCTCCAGGTCCTAGTCCGACCCCGCTCCGCCTCGCCAAAATAACAGCATGAAGACACCGCCCTACAGCTTCTAAATCCCCCAAAAGCGTAACGTGCCCACGGTCGCTCGATACGACACCGCCTCTAACGACACTGTACCCCTTAGGCACCATGGCTGCACGAGCGAGTACAACACCGTCACCACTCGCAAATGCAAGCTCATCATATACATCCGCGCGTTTGATAGCTTCCCGACTTTCTACCTTTGCGCCGTAGACTGTCGGCGTGGACTTGCCGTAGATGAGCGCGATGGGTGGATACGAGTTTGATGATGTGTGTTCGGGTCGGTGGTCGAGTTCCTGTTTGAAAGCTTTGATTTCGGCGAGTGTTCTTGTAAGATACTGTATTGCTTTGTCATAAGGAATTGTGACGTCGGTTGCGGGGTTCGGTTCTTTCGATGTCTCGATGTTATGTTCATGGCCCATTTGCGGGCCCATGCCTGCTTGCTCCACGCTTCCTTCTGTAACGTTGTTGGCGGCGTTACGAGCTACGTCGGCGGCATCCCTCGCAGTACTACTTTTGCGAGCGGGAAAGGTGGGCAGTGCTGAGGAGACAGCGTTCATCAAGCCACTAACGCTGAAGTTGCTATCTTTAGGTTGCTCAGGGCGAGGCAAGGGCGCTGCTATGCACGGAGAAAGGCGGTGTTCTTTCCATGTATTAACGTCAAAAAAGTCTACAGGGTACTCTTCCTTGGTGCGCTTGTTGATGAAGCACTTTCCGTCTAGAGGCAGAAGAGCGAAAGACGTTCTGATACTGAAGTTTACTTGTGCTGTGAGCACGCGTGAAGAAAAGAGGACGTCGTCGCCATTACGGAATGGGCCAAGGATATTCACGCAGCGTTGAGGCACACCAGCATATACAACACCAGCTACTAGATCCGGACGCTGATTGATAACATGACGCGTGATCAAGCCTCCCAGTGAGTGCGCGACGACGATGGCACCTCGCTTCTCAGGAGGTACACCTGGCTGATTGCAGGGTAGTGACTCTAGAAACTGTATCATCCGCCGGCTCAGGAAGTGCGGGGAGAGTCGCCAGTCATAACCGTAGTTGTGGACCTTAAGCTTACCGTCTCTTACGTTGTCACAGGCATTCAGACGCTTGAAAAGACGCTTGGCGATGTCGACAGGGCCAATATGGGTCAGCATGCCACTTGGTATGATGCTCTCCTCCATGCGCTCGTCCGCATCTGGATCTAGAGGCACCTCCAAGTCTACTTTACGTAGGTTCAGTCCGACTTTTATAGGCACCCAGAGCTGCCGATGGGGCGGTTCTGCCGAGCGCAGGACGGATCCCCGATAACCTCCCAGGATGACCAAGTCACCCTCGAGCTCCTGCAGAGCTTGTGTGAAGTACGGATGCGACTCAGTGTCGGCGTCTCCACCCTTTGATGGTAAACGCTTCCTCCTTATCGAGTCGCGACGCGAGCCCGGCGCAGGCACGCTTGTGCGGGGGTTGGCTTTTTGCGAGGCAATATCGTCGGTCTCGCGTGGTTTGGATGTGGTACTGGCGTTGCGGTTCCTGAATATTTCGGTACTAGATGCTAAGTTGAAGTTTGGAAATGAGGGGCTAGGCAGTTTGAAATTGGAGTCTGCCCAGCTGTCTCGAAGGGCCTTCAGCCTACTGTTGACCTGCTCTTGGACACTTTCGAAGCGCGTGTCGTCGCCGAGAGAAGATGCAAAAGATCGTGTGCGGTATACGAGCAAGGAACCCTCGGAATTGGACCGCCGTAACTTGGGCGTCGGTCGTTCGCTCGGTATCTGGGGTGATGGGGCGATGGTGGAAGTGCTATCATCACTAAACTCGCGCTGAGGGATTGGGGCAGTACTGGGTTGTTGTGGCACCTGAACGAGATTCCTTGATGCGCTGCTGGACTCTCCTGGTGTGGAGTGATTGGCGCCGTCTCGCTGCGGTATGTCCCGAGGTGGTACACCGCTAGCAAAGGTGTCTCTCCTCCGTCGATCAAAGGTGCGCGGCTTCTCAGAATCGAGCGACAATGCTGACAAACTCGGGAGGGAAAAGTGGAGGTCCTTGTAGGTCTTGGTGATGGACGTGGGAAGGCTGAAGGGCATGAATTTGCGCATCGTATCCCCCATGGAGCCACTTGACGATGCCCGTCGCCGCCCGCTCTGTAGGTGATCGCGGAGTATGGATCGGTGGTCGCCTGCCTTGTCCTTCTGAAATGTCTTGGGGCCTGCTCGCCAGGGCGAGGGCAGTCTCGTTCGAGGGTCGGATTGTCGCTCGCGGTCGTCATTGCTCGATGTTTGCGTCGGTTTCGGCCTCACATCAGCCGTTTGTACATGTCTGGTGGGCTCGATGGCTGGTATCGCTTTTTTCAGTTCCGGCGTCGAATCGGTGGCTTCTTGCCAGCCGTCGAAAAAGGCGCCATCTTCGGTCTCATCGAGGGCTGCAGCCTTTTCCGCTGCCGGCGTTTTGGGCGAAGTCAGACGCGTCTGCTGCTTTCCTATGCTGACTCCAATTGCTGACTGTGCTGTCTCGAGCTCGAACGCCCTTTCCTCGGGCGATTCGTCTTCGGACGGTGTGAGGTCATCGTCAACGATGGATGCGAATTGGATGTCGGCAAGGGCACTCTGGCGACGTGCATGTGTAGTAGAGGCTGCAGACGTCTCTGCCATGGCAATCTGGCTGTAATAATAGAAAATAGGTGTATGGGCTGCAAAAGTGGCCCCGAGGTTGGCCTGCCATGTCTGCGGTACTTGCTGCTCCGTAGTGTGGCAGTGTCAGCTTTCCGCCCGCTGCCGGAAGCAGCGACAGCCATGCCTATCCATCCCACCTACGCGGCCCAGCTTCATTTCTCCATCATCTCCAACGGACGAGAGACGGTCAAGTGTAGTCGCAACGGTGTAATGACGGCAAGCGCGACGCTCTTAATGACAATGACCAACGTCACGTCAAAGGGCGTCGATCTTGTTTGCCCAGCCACGCGACACGCGCCACGCCGCCACGACGCCACTTCACATGACAACATACCCCTCCTGATCGTGTGCCTTGTCCCGAGGCAGCGGCTCCCACGATACGTTGTCTGCAATCTCAATCTCAGTCGTATGTTATCTTTCGCATGTCGATAACGCACTCCCAACGTGCTAGCTAGCATCCCTTTGTCCGGTGCTGGCCGACTCCACGTCGCATCGAGAATTCAGCGCCTGAACCGACGTCCGGGATGCACCTAGCTCTCCTCAACATGTCCCTCTTCATTCAAGGCATCTGAGCAGGGTGGTGTACTTGCACAGCAGTCTTTGAAGAAGTAGACAAGAGTTTGCCATGCGGCTCCGCGTCTTCCCGTTGATGCATATCGCCTAACCTCCCGAGGTCGGATCAGGGTTTGCGAACAGCTCAGGAACAAGTCAGCCGATCCCCATCAGACCACAAATCCGGTCGCACCTTTAGTAACGCATTCGCGAGTTTGCGGGCTTTATCAGCCAATTAAGTAACAAAACCCTTTGTGGAGCGAGCTCCAGGTCTCATAACCCTTTGGTAACCGAGCTATATGCTCGCAACGAGGCTGATCATCACCTCCCGTATGACCGACAGTCTAACAACGAATGACAGTCGTCACATAAACCCAGCATCAAGCAGAGGTATGGTCGGCCAACGCACCAGCATCATCATGCTTGCTATTGCGTAATTGGTAAACGGTGAGCTAAGTCCACAACTTCAAGATATATCTTCCCAGCCGGGCCGACCCAGTCGTCATCCTTGACCATTTTTATTCCCTCACCTTTGTCTTGAGTACCGTTTCCTGAAGTTTTATATCATCGCAAAGACTGCTTCCCATCTAAACACAGATCAACATCGAACATGTCTCGTCTACTCAGCCTCCCAGCACCTTTGCCATCAGAGTCCGTCACACTCGGACAACTCCTCACCAATCCTCTGAATCCTTCTTCCAGCTCTCTGAAGCTCCACAAATCCCCTGCTTCACGACAATTATCAACCCAGTCGAAAGACGAAGGCGCTCACGCCACAACTCATGTTACTATCGATGAACCATCGCAGGTTTTCGACAACCTGCGTCATGAGCCCACAACACAAGCCTTCCTCCGCAAGATGTCACAACAACAGAAGCCAATTTACTTCGTCACCGGACTCCAAACATCCAAATCTCCTTGTCATAAGCGTGCGGCTATGCCACACGAACCCATAACCGAGGCAGCTTCAACCCCGCAACCACAACTCCACCTTCCATTTCGACGGGTAGATTCGGCATCTAACATGGCCTCACCTTCTTCGCCTACCAAATCAGAACCGTCGGAGACAATCCTCGCGGTACAGCTGCTGAAAGTTAGGTGCCGTGTAGGTGCTGTCAATGAGCCGCATTGTATTTCGGATGTGGACTACATTTGGAGCTACCATTTAATTGACGATGACGAGGCGGATGATTTACAGCTCTCCATAGGATTAGGTAAAGTGGTGGAAGAACAAGAATGGAGGGCTTTGGCGGGGATATCACAGAAGCGGGAGGAGAGAGGCGCGGATCGTGACTGGTCTTATGATTACGAAGACAGCGACGATGGTCTCGGTGGATTCTGATTAAGTCTTTCTCGTCAAAAAAACACATCAATGCAGATCTGTCAGCTTAGCCCCTGATATTCATACAGGGTGATTTCTCTCACTCCATTGCATCCTACCCATAACCTCAAGCACATAGACCTAGCTTCAACGTCACTGCCTGACAATGCTCGGCGTGCTTGGCCTTGAATGTCTCCAACTCTTTTACCCTCTTCTTGCAATTCATCATATCGTATTTCCTGCCGCCGACAATGAGTTTTCATGTTCATACGTTCTTTGTTGCCGTTATTTAAATCACCTGCGTTCGCCCAGGCCCCTCATATGCATGGTCGTAGTTGACGTCCGCAATATTGCTTGCGCACATCTCAAAGCTCTGGATGCCAAAGCCGGGCCCACTAGCGAAGTCGAGAAGTTTATCCTAGTGGTAGCCCGGAAGACTGATGGACATGGGGTAGTGTTGCGAACTTTGCTAGGCATAGTTATTCAGCTCTTGGTGTTAAGCCGGAAAGGCCGTTCGACCAGCCACCCAAGATGCACACGCAGAGAGCACAGGAAATTATGGGCCTTAAGTTCAGAAACATGCAGGATACAATTAAGAGCTTTCTGGATCAGCAGATAGAGCTCAGGACAGAGCTTCAAGGTAGTAGAGTGTGGTTGGTGAATCGCACTGGGCTAGCTTCTCATGTGCATAATAGATAGACCTTAAAGATAAAAAGACATAAGAGACTCTTTAGTCTTCGTGGATAACATTCATTCTTGAGTATGTAGACGCGTGTGAAGAGCAAGACTGCTCGCTACAGCCTATTCTTAATGATTGCATGTGAAGAGTATTTGGGCAGGCACTGACATTTTAGTATCAACTCTTATTAAGATGACTCCTGAGGTACTACCAAGAGTCTGGTAAGGATGATATATCTATAGCACGTAATCGTAGCCAATTCAATCCGACAGGAGCCTAGAGGGACTTTGGTAGCCCACCCGCCTATAGCTTTGGAACACCGTGACATTAACTAAGAATACATGGTGGATAGAACTATTAGTACGAAGTAAAAATTGGCAAGAACCTTATTACTATCCTGGTGCGAAAATTACTACTACACTTAACTCAAGTGTCTTCAGAATGCAAACGTTATTCGTCCAGGTATCCTGCCAAGTCATTCCATACTTCCGCTTACATATGCTGTTGAGTAATCCAGAGTTTTCGTCCGTCAAAACTTAGAGACATTCTCTACAGTAATTGGACTAGCTTACGGCCGTTACATATGCCAAGCTGTAATATCTATGCTTTTGTTTCGTTTCCACTTGCCTCTAACTACAAATGCGCCAACGAGGCAGTCATGATATTCATCTACAAATTCAGTAGGCGAAATACATTGGACTAGCTAGATGAAGGTATAGTCTTAAAGAGATACGTTAAGATGTGCGCTTTATTTCACAAGGCAACAGTCGAACTGATGGATGAGACTCATAACTAGAATTTTGTCAACCTAGTCATAATCAAAATAAAGCTTCGTTCGTCAGCTCAAACTGAGTTGTATCTACTGTCATGAATAAACCGTCCGGTTGGCTTATAAATCTATGTACAAATAACCAGAATGTAGTTCTCCCAATATCTAATCAGCTCCAATAAGCAAGGCATTGCAAACATGCATTGCTCACGGCTCGGGCCGATCTTTGGGATGCCTAGAGAATAGCACTATAATTTCTTGTTATATCATCTATATAAAGTTGGAGCGTTGTCCGACATTAGGTTATTCTCCTTCACAAACGAAACATCCAAAAGCTACACCATAGATCTTTATCTTAACCATCCACGCAAGTAACTAGTTGTGTTCGTCGATCAGGCCGTGCCGAAATGACCCAATCACACGTCTCAGCAGGTAACGAACAGATGGCGGCCGGACAGGCGTTGTTTGAAAGATACGAGAAAGAACGTGACAAGCGTCTCAAGAAAGATGGCTTGGCACAGTATGCCAATTTTCGAGAACAGGAGTTGCGCAATCTTGCTAAAGATCCATGGGTGGATTACAACGATCCTCGCATTACAAACCCTCCGCTTAAAGATGGCGATAGTATCAAGTTTCTTATCACCGGCGCTGGTCTGAACGGTCTCCATTACGCAGGCCGGTTGATTGAGGCGGGATTCAGCAGCAAAGACATTGTCCTCGTTGACGTCGCCGGGGGATTTGGTGGTACTTGGTAGGTCACATTCTCTCCGTTTAGGCTTATTCAAACGCTGATCATGGAAGGTACTGGAATCGCTATCCAGGACTGATGTGCGATGTTGAAGGCTACTGTTATCTCCCCTTTCTCGAAGAAACAGGGTATATGCCGAAGCATAAATACTCCTATGGTGCTGAGATAAGGAATCAGATCGAGCGAGCTGCGTCCCATTACGGAATGTCAGGTCAATTTTGTACAAAGGTCGACTCTCAAGTTTGGGATGACGACCTGAAACACTGGACCGTAAGGATGACGCGTACTACAGGAAAAACCCCAGAGTCAGAAAGCCTTACTGTATACGCCGACTTCATTTTCGTTGCCGCAGGATTTCTTGCTTTTCCCAAGATCCCAAAGCTTCCTGGTTGGAAGGTGTTTAGCGAGCATAAACATGCATTCCATACATCCCGTTGGGACTACAACTACACAGGCGGGTCTCAGTCGAAGCCAGACCTAACAAACCTAAAGGGAAAGCGTGTTGCTGTTGTGGGAACTGGCGCAACAGCTGTCCAGGTTGTTCCTGAGTTATCCAAATGGGCTGATCATGTGTACATCATTCAGAGAACGCCAACGTACGTTGGACCACGCAACCAAAAATCGACTGTGGAGAAGGAATGGGAAAACATTGCAGGTGAGAAGGGGTGGCAGCATAAGCGCAGGACCAATCTGAACGCATACATGTCGAACAGCACGAGTGGACAAGGACCCGATTTGATTCAAGATGGTTGGACTCAGGCCCCGGCCCTTTGCGGATTCCTTGGATCGCGAGATATGACTGTCACTTCCGATCAGATGCTGGACCATATCAAAGCGCTTCATGAGATAGACTACCCTCGCACCGAATTCTTGCAGAAACACGTAGAAAAAGAAGTCGAGAACAAGGAAGTCGCAGAGAAGTTGAAGCCTTAGTACGGCAGTTGGTGCAAACGTCCAGCGTTCAACGACGACTATCTTCAGTCCTTCAATAAACCAAACGTGACACTAATCGATACCAATGGAAGAGGTCTCGACGAATTCTCAGAGAACGGCATCATATTCGAGGGTAATTAGTACGAAATCGATGTCCTCGTCTTGGCAACCGGCTTCGTAGTCACCAACTTTTTAGATCCTGCTGAGAAGATAGATGGCATTCTACTGGGGCGAAACGGCGTATCTGTAGCCGACTACTGGAAAGAAGAAGACAGCAATGTTTTGTTTGGCGTGGCGATGCCTAAGTTTCCGAATCTCCTGGGTCGCCTGGGGCGAGGAAGTGGTTCCTCATACAACTTCACATCCATGCTTGAGGTCGATGCGAAATTGATTGCGCACGTCATCAAGAAAGCCTATGAGCAAGCAGAACCAGGACAAAAGGTGGTTGTCGAGGCTTCAGAAGAGGGAGCAGAAGAATGGAGCAATGAGGTCGCGAAGAGAGCAGCATTTTTTGGTGCGCTACTGCAGTGCACGCCGGGTTGGTACACTCTCGAGGGCGCTGCTTTACAGACGGAATCGATAGATGACAAGACTTTTGTCGCGAAGAACGCACCATGGGGCTCTGGACCTGTGGACTTCCAAGAGAGGATAGAAGCTTATATAGCAGCTGGAAGCCTTAGAGGTTTTACCGTTAAGGTAGTAGGATAAGAACATCTAAGAAAAGGCTTAGTATTAAGATATCACCGTATACAATAGAAAACTCAAACGAGTATGGAACAACATGCCCTAGCTTACCGCCTACCTTAGCTTCTAAGAAGAAATTCTAGAAAGATTAATAGTATTGTAGACTTCTAGATCCCTTATCTATATCTAAGAAGGTCTTAGCAGGCTTTATTGTAGTAGGTATAAGTGCTTTGCTCTAAAGAGATGTTCAGTTTCTCTCTTTGAGGTAGTGATATGATACTTCGTCTTTTGCCACACCAAATCTTTTCGTCTTGTCTCACTAAATGCTTTCTATTATCAAGTTGCGTACCCTATCCCTTGTTGCACTAGCGACCTGTCGCAATCAGACGGAGAAATCCGAAACCATGAGGTTCGCGAGTCATCGGGGTGTCCAAAGACATTGACCCGGTGGCTGTCAACAGTCAGGTGATCGCCCAATGCTGGCATGATTGAACAACACCGAGCAAACTGTATGACTACCTAGTGCTCAGTGCTCTTGGCACAAATGAGCAGCACTGATTAGGAAGGTACTCATTAGTATGTAGTGTTAGGCAATGAGCTCCTATAGCTCACTGTACTCAACTTTGTGTTCAATCTAAGGATTAGTACTTGATTCTCAAAACCCCATGCTATTACATCGACATACCAATCGCGTTAGTACAACACTCGTGTCCATCACATTCACTCGTTCCCGAGAAACAATCCCTAGGTCATCTAAGGATAGCCTTCACAACAGGCCTTAGGAGAGTGTTTAACGAAGCTAGGTGTCTAGCGAACCTGCGAGGTACGTTGTAAACTTATTGTTGAACAGCTTAATGCCACAGTGACTGGTCTTGACGATGATCAAGCCAGAGGGGAAAAACGGTACCGGTAATGTGTCGGTACTATTCTTGAGCCTCCAGTGTTCCAGTTCATGCGGCGCCGCCGTGCGCGTGCCACTTCAAAACCCTTGCCTCATACGAAGAGTCCACTACCGGTGCTCCCAGGCGGCCCGAGCGGGCAAGTGCCGTAACATCGCGCAACAAGCTTCTCAAGCTTTCCCGCATAACTCCGTCATCTTTGCTGTGAAGCGTAGGAGGAATCTAAAAACAAAGTACTCTGGTTAAGAACTGGGTGACTGACGCAAAGTCGCAACTTCAGCCGCGCCTTCCGCTTAGGTTTGGTACCCGACCCCTCATCGCCACATCTCCAGCTCGCCCTAAATCCCAAAATAACCATGCAACGACCGCCACGCAGCCGCAGCACCAACGCTCCGATTTTCAAATTCCCCACTGGTATCGACCGGCGTACGATCCAAGCCCCTGTAGCGCGTGCGATGAGGGAAAGTGCCCGCGTCTGGGCGATGGGCTAGCACCACGCACGTACCATCTCGTAAGCGGCGTCATACCTCTTCGTGTTCGGTGATGTCGGCTTCCAGCTTCAACATGCAAATTTGCTTAGTATGGTGGTACTTGTACATCACCGTGCTTTAGAATTGGCGGCTAAAGTAAGCGTACATGCTAGATGATCGAGGTGAGATGAGGTGCTTAAAGCAAGCCCTTCAGCCTGCTAGCGGTCAAGAGCCACAGCCTCTCGCACTGTGACCAAAGTACCTCTAATCCCCAGATTCCAAACGGCATCATGGTAGCATCTTATATGTTGAAGACTTTGTTGCCAGTGGCTGTTCTCACCAGCTATGCTGCGGCAGAGACTTGTGATGGTGGTGAATGGGACGTCATTGTCGTCGGTAAGTTCGCATCTGCACCCACGGCCCGACTCCAAGGTTAATATCTCTAGGTTCTGGTCCAGCAGGTATTGTCACAGCAGACCGTATGAGCGAAGCTGGCAAGAAGACTCTACTCCTAGAGCAAGGTGGCCCATCGTACTACGTAACCGGCGGTCGTGCTCGCCCGGAATGGTTGAACGGGACTGAACTCAGCCGAGTTGATGTACCGGGACTGTACAAATCAATCTTCTCGAACTCGGGTGAGGGCAACCTGACCTGCGCATCAGATGTGGTCAACGCTTTCCAAGGATGCACTGTCGGTGGTAACTCCGCAATCAACGCTGGACTGTTCTTCCAGCCGCCCGCGAGTGATTGGAACCGCTATTTCCCAGATGGCTGGAAGGACGCCGACATGCAATCTGCGATTAAAAAGGTCAGGACGAAACAGCCGAGCACAGACAGCCCATCGCAGGACGGCAAGCGGTATCTGCAGAGCGGCTACGAGGCTGCGAAGCGATGGCTTGTTGATGGCGCAGGGTATGCAGATGTTGGCCTGAATGACGGTATCGAGAACCATAACAAGACCAAGGTATTCGGACATCCTATCTGGTACTATGAGAATGGCCAAAGGAGCGGGCCAGTGAAGACGTATCTTCAATCTGCGCTGAACAGAACGAACTTCTCTTTCCAGACTGGCACCAAGGTGTTGCGTGTCCGTCGAGATGGCGATGTAGCAACTGGTGTCGACGTTCAGACCAATGGTGCATCCAGTTCACACAATATCTGCATCAAGAAGGGCGGAATGGTCATCTCTTCCGCCGGCGCACTTCTCAGTCCTCAACTGTTGATGTGGTCGGGTATAGGCGAAGCAGAGACTTTGAAGAACCTCTCTAAAAATGGTCACGTCACCGTTCCTTCTCAAGAGTGGATCAACAATACCGCTGTCGGCAATGGCGTCTTCGACAACCCAAACACCTTTATCGAGCTGTATTCCGACGAAATCGCGTCATACAGCTATAGCTACTCAAACCCACCGCCGTCTGACGTTGAGCTGTATCTCAACAACCGCTCAGGACCCTATACATTTGCTTCTCAAACGAGCGCGTTTTGGGATTACATCGAGCAGGGCGATGATGTAGTGGGTTGCCAAGGCACCATTGACTCTGCCGGTGCGATGGACCTTTTGGAAAACGGTACCATCACACTCAATGTCTACGGTACCTCTGGTCTCCGATCTGTCGGTCGAGTGAACTTGGACGCCAGGGGTATCGCCCTTCCGAACTCAAATTTCTACTCCGACCCCCGCGACGCAGCAGCGATCGCCACATTCGTTCACAACATCTTCCAAGCTCTTCCTCCTACCCTCACGCCACTCAACATTGCGAAAAACTCCACGCTTGAGCAGATTTCAACCTGGTTGACCACGCCAAGTGCTTATACTCGTGGCAATGTGCAGCATTGGAGCAGCAGTTGCAGAATGGAATCATGTGTTGATGCAAACACGAAGGTGATTGGTATGCAGAACCTGTTCGTGATCGATGCAAGTATTGTGCCGCCTCTTACTACCAACCCGGTCATGGGTGTTATGATTGCGGCAGAGAGAGCAGTGGAGAGGATATTAGCGTTGGGCAAGTAAGTGCATGGTATATAAGAGTAATTTCAATTCAGTTCACGATTTTCCAACGATATTGGAACTATAAATCTCACGTTGTGTTGCAATTGCCGAACATATATTTTCGATAGGCTACTTGCATACTGCCGTGATCCTAGTACCTGACGTTTACCATACCGGATGTGGATCCGGGTTACGTCATGCCACGGCCCGCCTCACATTACCAACCACGCCTTTGCAAATGCTATTCCGCCATCATTGAATTTATTACTCAGATATCTGCAAGGACTTGTGCTCTGTCCCTCGAAAACAAAGCATCATCATGTCTAATGATTCTGGCGAAAAACACGCCTCGAATGGTACTTCAATCCCACCGTACTTCTCTACGAACAAACTTACCAAGAGACACCAGGCATGAAGTTCACGCCGACTGAGCGTCACGACACATATTCTTACATCAGCCCTACCAATTCCAACCTTTCGGGAAAACATGTTCTCATCACTGGTGCTTCCAAAGGCGTCGGCCGCGCCACGGCCATCAGCTACGCAAGAGCAGGTGCATCCTGCATAGCCCTCGGCGCGCGATCCTCGCTATCCGACGTCGTCTTGGAAGTTCAATCTGCAGCCAAAGACGCAGGTCATTCGCAACCACATGTCTTGGCCCTAAGCCTCGATGTCACCAGTAAAGACAGCGTAGATGCTGCAGTGAAAGAAGTGGCCGAGAGATTTGAGGGAAGACTTGATGTCCTTATCAACAATGCAGGAAGTCTCACCCCGTTCGCCGGCATCCCAGAATCTGACCCCGAAGCCTGGTGGAGCGACTACGAGGTTAGTATCAAAGGCCCTTATCTCGTGACCCGCGCATGTTGGTCTCTACTCCTCGCTGGCTCCAAAATCATCATAAACCTTACATCCATCGGCGCTCTCATGATCGTTCCGCAAAGTTCATCCTACGGACCAGCGAAACTAGCTTCTTTGCGCCTCACAGAGTTCATTGCCCAGGACCATGGTGAGGGGAAAGACGGCATGGTAGCTATTGCTGTGCATCCTGGCGGCGTGCAAACAGAACTTGCTTTGAAAATGCCGGGGCATATGCATGAATGGCTTGTTGATACACCAGAATTGGGAGCGGACACATTGGCTTGGTTAGGAAGTGAGAGAAGGGAGTGGTTAAGTGGAAGGTATGTTAGTGCGTGCTGGGACATGGAGGAGTTGGAAAAGAAGAAAGGGGAGATTATTAAGGGGGATTTATTGAAAATGCGGTTGGCTGTCGATGTATAGCTGCCCCATTAGGCAAGTGTGAGTGAGATGCTGGCTGGA
>Ga0265797_10001922_pt1 | contig 36005 bp, 42 predicted proteins | sample P2T30metagenome_FD_192433 | JGI IMG/M metagenome (GOLD analysis project Ga0265797, IMG submission 192433) | Plant litter microbial communities from East Loma Ridge, Irvine, California - P2 T30 | ecosystem: Environmental > Terrestrial > Plant litter > Unclassified | place: USA: California...
TTGGTACGTCGAGCCCTGTTTTCCGGGTAAGCGTCGGGCAGGAAGAGAATCATGGCGGTAGCGAGCGTTGTGATAAATAGGACAATAAAATCAAGTGCTGTGTCTAGCGACAAGGGATAACAATGTGCCGCGTGTAGCTCGATAGTGGTGGGTACATGGGGCGCAGGCAAGGCAAGACTTACCAGTCAGCGCCGGAGTCTGGACGCGCTGGATTGGCATTGTTTCCTGCAGCTGCCGAAGCAAAAGAAGTAGGAGCCATTGTGTGGTGGTGTAGATGCGGATGCGGAAGTGGCTACGAGACGAAAGCGTGGTGTCGAGGCCAAAAGATTTAGTGTGGGGATTGTGGCAGGCGAGTGGTGGAGGCAGGTGCAGTCGAGATGATGTCAGGCTTGCAGCGATTTCGTGCTAGGCAGATCGGGGAGATGATGGCACAGTTCGTCGTGGGACACTTCGGTGGGAGATGTAGTCGTATTGCGGCGACAGAAGAAGAGCTTCAACCATGGCCGAACATTTGAGGTTGGCTGGAGCCGAGATGGATGCACGTGACTTGATCGTATTATGGGGACTTTTTCTTCAACGTCCCGCCACACCAATTGGAAACGACGCGTCCTGCGTCAACGCGTCGCGCCTGCCGATTTCAGGTGCAAATTAAGTAATGACGTCTTGTTCTGCTATCGCCTCCTCGCAGCCACTCCCAGAATGCCGTCGTTCATCCTCAAATCTCCAAGTCTCTCCACTGTACCACCCGGAAGGCACGACTCGACCCGTGTCCCCTTGTGAAGAAGGGGAAGGTGCGATGTGTCATCTACGCTGTGTCGCATCGCCGAGCATCCGTCGCAGCTTTCTTTCGAGCACAGCCCAACTCGACCCATATAACGAGCCTTAACGACTTATGCTCTCGGTATCTGCTGCCGTCCTGTCAAGGTTTGTCTGGTATCATGATTGCCCTGGACCCTTTGGTCGGTATCCTTATCCTATCAGCATCTTCCTACTAGTCTGTTCATCCGTATATGAACCCTGCACATGCTTTCATCCACCTCGTTCTGCTGGTAGATTTTATCCAGTAGGAGTACATGGCTGCAGTAGTGTGGTTTGCCCTTTCCTCCAAAACGAAGTGTTTGCTTCATCTCATTAGTGTATCACAGTGATACCATGATGCCAGTCACTGCTTGCCTTGTGTCATACAGGCTTACTACGACCGGAGAATCGCCTTGCCAGCGATGGCTATCATGCTGGCCCCGCCTACGCCTCCGGTATCTGCATCGACTTAGGTGCGTCCAACCATTCGTAGATCATCAACCCGTAAACATCTTGGACACTTTCCCCCATCTAGCGGCATGTTCGCTTTGGTACAAAGTCGACCACGCAGCACCTCCATGTCTTGGAGTTTCTTTTGCCCTCTCAGTAGCGCAAAGGGCACCAAATAATTTACACCATATTACTATACCTCGGCTGCTCACACCAATTCTATTCATCGCTCAAGATTGTCTCCCTACTTTGTGACCAACGGGACCTGAGTTTGCGATGGCGCGTTTGATGAGCTTCCCTACTTGCGGTTTCCGTCCGAACCGATGCTACGACGAATCCTGTGGTGGCGATAGCGACGGTTTTGGACGAGACACTAGGGATCAAAGGAGAATGTTTATCGAACTCCAAAGACAAGCATACATGTACAGGCTGCTTAACCAGCATTCGTCGCCTGGGGGCATAGGAAGGTCTCAACCACCCTTTTTGGATCATGTCAGACCGAGTCCCATGATGGGAAGCCACCCGCAGTTCGGTGTCCCATCACCTCTGGGTGTGAACATGGGTGGTAGTAGGTTAGGCGGCACGGGTGTTATGGGCTTTAGAATGGGCTTTGGCATGGGGTCAGGCATGAGACTGGGCACGAGAGTGAGTGGAGGCAGACGCAGAAGCACAGGGTGTTCAAGTCAGCCTCCTTTCTTAGGAGATTTGCGGATGGGCTATGGTCAGTCTTCGCCATTCGGTCTCGGCCAATCACCCCAATTACACCCAGTATTTACCAGCCGCCATCGACAGAACGACCAGCCATCATGGCCTCAAGCCCGTCGTGCTCCCTCCTCGACAAGCTTCTTTGGCGACGATGAGGATAATGAGAGCGGCTACGACTCCTCCACAATATATAACCACCCAAGATGGAGGAGTGTAGGCATTAGACAGCTTGGGCGATCACCATACGAAGCTCGACCTAGGCCAAACTGGATGCATAATTACAACGATCGCTACGAGGAGTACGATGACGAGGATGATGAAGATTATGAAGAAGGAGGGGAAGACGAGAGTGATTTTGAAGATTATTACCCAGTGCGTCGACGACGGCCGAGGTATTAGCTACTTTTTACGAGCCTTGCTCTGCCACTGCTTGGGATCCTTGTCATCTCCCAACATCATCAAAGTGTATGGTATGGTCTTAAATTAAAAGCGAACGAGTTGTACCACAAAGCGCTTATATAACTATCGCAAATGCCATAGGCAGTCGCTACGCTACAAATTTGACGCACTGGTCGCAGACATCTCTTCAATACATCACCATCCACTAAAACCCTGGATTTTCGCCCACTGTACCAGTCAACAAAACTAGAAATCGATTTCATTTGCTCATACGGGAAATGGATTATAGGGCATGCCTGCTGATTACGAGCATCGTTCCACGGGTGTGCTCCTGATATTTCATGAACGGAGCGCCTTGTCATGAAGGTTTGCCAACGTTCTCAGCAGCAAACGCACACTACTAGGGTAAAGATGCGTAGTGTTTGCGCAACGTACGACGTGCGATTGTTTGGAACTATCGATTGCGCCCGGCTCTACTGGAACGTGAATGGCATTTTACTCCGTGGCCAATTGGACGCCTGGTATTTCCAGATTTCGGCACCCTTATATTCCAGGGCTGCGTTAGCTTTGATGAATGAACGAGGAAGGCAAACATCGAGACCCTTCTGAGTCAATGCGAATGAGTGCTTGAAGATCTTGAGATCACACTTCCAGTCGCAACAAAGGTACATGAAAGCTGAATGCTCGAGAGGTCATGGCAATCACCATGCTTGAAGCGATCGGTTTCCGCCGAAACATTCCTGTGTCATTATCGCACAGATCTCACCCTCACTTCAGGGTACATTGTCTCCATCGAGTTTTAAGAGACCATCCCCGACTACCTGAGAAGTGTTCAACTGTGCATCATGTGCATCCTCTTTCATTATGCTTATCAATGCCATCCGCCGCTATCGGAGACGTTGCTTCTGCCTTGCCGTCTCCACCTGTTTCTACCTAGTGAGGGAGAAAGGCAACTTCTAGACGAACCAAAAGACTCCGCGATCTGCCCACGATTGTGGGAGAAGAAGGTCTCATCTCCGCATTGCATTGAGTGCCTCGCGAGGCTGAGCAGGTGTGGAATGGCGCTACGCGAAAGCGAAAAAGAAAATACTTGACAACCCCAGCACCACAAGCTAGACCTGCAGCCAGGTGTTCTGGACAAGGCTTGATCGCCGTGTCTACAGATTCATTCAGCCAGTGGAAGGACGGGAAAACAGCCTCCAGATATGGCAAGCCTTAGACAAGCAACGCCACATCGTGAGGCTATCAATCTACCGCTGGAGATTAAGTTTGCGTCGCCTCAGATATCGCCTTGGAATACTACAACTAGGCAACTCGTTTTGATTATCAGCGCCAAGGTTCTGCATGCATGTCAGCCCGCATACATAAGCTTCCCCGCATAGCCATTCAAGCTTCGACCTCCTCTACCACTCACAAGCTTCCGGAGGACAAGTCTACGGCACGGCCCTTGGCTGCTGTAGCCAAGTCCTGACTACCTTTATCTTACCGGCTAATGCATGCTCCGCAACCACTGGAATCTCTGTTAGTGTTACACCATGCTATCGGTCTCGGAACATGGGCACGAAAGCAGAAAGACGCATGACTTTTGTAAGACAGCCCCGATGCATAATGGCTGAGCGTGGCAGTCTGGAACCTCGGGACTGCACAGATATGGTAGAAGGCTTTCTTACTATTTCTGCGAAGTAGTTGTCAGCATGAAATGCGCAAAGTACACGTATATAACAGATGATCGTGTAAAGCATTTATCCCTTCCGGTTCAGGGCATCGGTATACAATCTACAATGGCAGAGAAAAAAGTCGATCATACTACTGTCGCTCCCATCTCATCCGACGTCTCGATTGAAGACGTCGAGCCGCAGGGTTATGATGCTGTCGCTACAAAGAAGCTTCTTCGTAAACTCGACTGGCATCTCATACCGTTCATGTCGCTCATCTACCTGTCAGGTTCCCATTCCATCATCTACAGGAGATCCATCACTGACAGAGTTGCAGTCTGTGCTTCCTAGACCGCACCAACATTGGCAACGCTCGACTCGACCATCTCGAACAGGATTTGAAGCTGCACGGCCTACAGTACAATGACTGTCTCGCTGTCCTATTCCCGTTCTATATTGCTGCTGAGATACCGTCGAATATCATGATGAAGCGTACACGACCATCGATTTGGTTGACGTTCATCATGTTCTTCTGGTCACTGGCAATGATCTGTCAGGGCTTTGTGAAGAATTATTCCGGATTGATGGCTACCCGAGTCTTTCTGGGAGTATTTGAGGGTGGGCTGTTTCCAGGCGTGAACTACTATATTTCGCAGTGGTATGTCCGAGGCGAGTGTGGCTTTCGCATGGCTCTCTTCTTCTCAGCCGCAACGCTCGCCGGAGCCTTCGGTGGAGTGCTAGCCCGCGGTATCGCAGAAATGTCTGGCGTTGGGGGCAAAGCGGCTTGGGCTTGGATATTCATCTTGGAGGGCCTGCTCAGCATTCTCGTGTCAATGACAGCATACTGGTGCATATACGACTACCCGGCAACGGCCCGCTTCCTCACTCCGAAAGAGCGCACAGAGGTCGAACGCCGCCTACAACAAGATCACGGTCATCTTTCCAATGACTTTGATATGAAGTATGTCTACCAGGCCCTTTCCGACTGGAAAATTTACATCTTCATGCTTATATGCATGGCGGGATTTTGTCCCATCTATTCCTTCGCCCTCTTCCTCCCCACGATCATCAAAAACATGGGTTATACTGCCAACGACGCACAGCTCATGTCCGTCCCGCCTTATGTCTGCGCATGTTTCTTCACCATTGTCGCGAGCTGGTACGCTGATCGCGTGAAGAAACGTGGCATCTTCTTAATGGGGTTCCAACTTGTGGCTATCGCAGGCTTCGCCATGCTTGCCGCAACTGGCAAGCCCAGTGTCCAATATGCCGGAACGGTGCTTGCGGCTATTGGGATCTATCCCCAGATTCCACTGGGTATGGCGTGGAACAGCGGAAATATTGGAGGTAGTTTGAAGCGTGGGACAGGCATTGCCATGCAGGTAATGGGAGGTAACTGTGGAGGTATCATAGCGAGTTATGTCTACCTGTCGCGTGATGGACCAAGGTTTATTATTGGACACAGTATTCTGATCGGATTTGTCAGGCAAGTCATCGACACGACTGGATCGATCTAAAGTTGGTGTGCTGACGCATTGTAGTATGGCTTTTTTCCTGACATTTTTCATGTCAACATGGTGTCGATTGGAGAACGCGAGACGCGACAAGATTGCGCTCGAAGGCGGGACTCAGGAGTTGACCGAAGAGCAGAAGTTGCTGGAGCGAGAGCTTGCCGATAATGTGCCGTGGTTTCGATACACTACTTAGAGTGGGGTTAGTTATCGGAGGTGCTATTTATACTTCAGGCGGCTGTTAGCTCAAGCCTGACCTGGAGTATCATGTGGGTACCAGTCCCATGCGGGTCATAACATCATTATGCCATTAAGAATATAGTAGTCTAAATAACACCAAACCAAACCTACACTCAAACCATCCTAGTCGGCTGCGTAGGTGCCATAGCCCACTCCGGAGGCTCCTCATCGTATCTTCTCTCCATCGGCCTGCTGACCTGAGTTGGTTGCATAGTCGACCATGCCACAGGCTCCTCATCGTACCGCGTATCAAACGCCCGTTCGACATTCGGCACCAGCTCCACAGCCTCCGCCTTCTTTACCCTTCGTAACTCTTGCTCCTCCAAAAGTGTCTTCTTCACTGTGCGCATCTTCATGTAAATCCAGACACCCATGGCAATAGTGATGATAAAAATAGCGCCGAACATGACCGTCTTGATCACGTCGTCGTTGCTCTCTTGTAGGAGCAACACACCTAGGTAAACGAGGAAGATCTGTTTGGGTAGAGAGAGGAAAGTAGCGACGACGAAATGCCAGAACTTGACGTCGCAGGTTGAGAAAACAGCGGTGGAGAAATGCGCTGGGATGGCGGAGAGACGAATGATAAGCACGATGAAGAAACCGCCGTCACGTGTTAGACGTGCCATAGCGCCATAATTCAAGTTCGTGCGCTCCAATTTCAGAGCCTTGGAGCGGAAGGCGTATTTGAAGGCGTACCATGTGCCAACTGAGGTGGATGTTAGTATGAATGCATATGGAATTGTGGATTTGGTGAGGCTTGCCTTCGCCGATGAATGTGCCTGCTGCAACAATCGCGAATCCAATCCATAGGCCATAGACAACACCACACAACAGCGCGATAATCTCATGACCGAACAAAGGAGGGAAAGAAATGACAATCAGGATAGCAATAGGAATTAGCCATCCTGCTGGCAAGTCTCGCACTTTCTCGGACCACGGCCGTAGTTTCTGCACAGACACCGTTAGCCACGTGTTCGTCGACACCAAAGCAAGACAGCGTAAACTTACCTCAACAACGGCGTCATGTTTGATCGTGATGATGACAGTCAAGATGCCAATGACGATGAACAGTATGTGCCATGCTGGATGCTGAGTCAGACATGAAAGCTCTGTTGTCATAGGGGCGGCTTGCGCTCTTACGGATGTACTTGGGGGCGAGGAAGAATCTTTTCCAATCGAATTTCTGGTATTCTGTTTCTTCCGGGGGACCTTGAGGCTTCTTTTTCTTAGGCGCGCCGTCCATCATACCCGACATTTCGATGTCGTTTTCGCGTTTGCGGAACCACATGGCGGATCCTACGAGTGTGCTGCCCTGCTCCCGCGGGGGATTTGCCGTGTTAAGAAACCAGGTTCGGGGGTGACTGCGCTCCCGGGGTCAATGCACAAAACGAACGTGAAAGTCGTGAGGATCCGTTATCGCAATCGCTCAACGACGTAAGGGACGCAAGTTGTGAGAAGGAACGCTGGGCAAAAGTAGGTTGGCGGTGCGTGGTGTTGGTGGCGCGCAGCTGAAGGTGGATAGGGGACTGATGTATCAAGCTTCGCGCCTTGAAACCGGCATAGCCACATCCGCGTAATTGAGCGTGGGCCAATGGCGACGCGCCGCGACGTTGCTATGTGAGACACTGGCGCGGGAGATCGGCGCTTGCACTGGTGCGAGTTTTAAAACCATTCACCAGTTTCGCCCTGTTTGCGCATCGTTTGCCATGGATCTGCACGCGAGATTTCAAGGCCTTGGAATCGTCTTCATGCGTCGCCGTTGGAAGTCCGATACCCGAAGCGCTCGGCAGATCTCAGGATGGCGGGTTCCTTGAGCTGGCTTCCCGTATAAAGTGGGCGGTGCATGCATGCGCCTCAGCCATCATCTGCCTTTCCCCGTGTTCGTCCGATGTCAGCTCAGATGAAAGGAAATGGAGATTATATTTAGGTAGCGTTGCTGATCACTATACAACCCCAACGTGGTTGACCGTTGGACAATGTGGAGATGGTGCGTCACTGTCTTATGTCACTCTGCGCTCACGATTCATAGTAACATGCTTCTTTGGGCATTTTTAACGCAAATGACTACAGGACAAGCGTGCAAGATGTACTGAGTGTGTATAAGAGAACCGATGGTCATTGCATCCTGGATACACATGGTCATAGCGGCTTAGTCAACAAATTTCAAATCTGCGTGGTTTCGCCGATGCGTTCTAATTGTATTCCAAATTCTCAAGATCCTAAATCACGTCCACACTCCAAACTCCATCACCATGCGATATGCAAACACCATTAGCGTGAACGGGAGGCGTATATTCATCTGTTCTCCTTCCCCTCGCGTATCTTCCGCTCATTGCTTCAATCAGAGTGTCGCAATCATAGCGCTGCACCCTGTTCGCAACAGCGGCTTCGGTTTCGTCGTATCGTCGGTCTTTAATCACGTCGCATGCAAAGGACGCTCAAATGAGCGAAGAACGAACACAAAGTGCTTCTAGGATCGATCTATCTTTTTCGACATTTCGCTATTTCCCCCTATGTTGTGTTAGCTTTCGAAATGCATGAAGGCTAATGCTTGACTAACGCTTGACAATCTTCGCGAAGCGATGATACAGTATGAGTTCTGCATTATCTATCATGTCTGTCAGCTTGTATTCTGGTTCTTGACGCTCCTCTCACGTTGTTCGCGATGTACTCACATGGATATCGTAGGCTCCAGCGCCGAACTTGACTCTCAGAAGCATCGTCAACATATCTGGATCTATGTTTCGCCCAGAGATCGACTGGGCATCTTCGAAATCCACAACTTCATGGTCTTGCTCGACAAGCGAAGATAGCGCTGTCTCGGCAAGCGTGTTGATGACAGAAACCGTCATTGTTTTGTCTTTGCGTCGAACGAAAAACATACTCAAAAGAGTGGAAACTGAGAATGTGTCTCTCTCCTGGATTACATCATAGGCTTTAGTATCATGGAGGGCTCAACTTATATTTGAGATGGCAGGCCGAGGTTGCGCGCGTGCTATTACCCTCGAGTTCATAATATGGCTTTTGTATGGAAATGACGAGCTCAACAACTTCTATGGTCAGTTGAAAGGAGATGCTCAGAATCATAGCCAGGATTTAGAAACAGTTACAAAAAGCTTTTGGAACGAAGGGCAATTATGGCATTTTCGATGATGGCGACAAGCACGATGGCGGCCTCTTTCATCGCAGTATTCTTTGACAACGTGGCGAAGAAGGAGACGCCGAGCACCTAACACCAATCAATTTCCCGATTGCTCGGAACGTCAAAGTCCCAAGCTGGTCTTGGATGGCCTACAAAGGCGGAACAGATTTCATAGATCCGCCTTTTCATTCTGCGAACTGGGAATATGACGAACTACAGCCGCCTTGGACCTGCGTTTCCCCGTCTACTACCCGGATTACACGGCCTGATGGTGAGGTAGCCATCACAGCCGTTGCCCGTAGTTTTGACGTGGCAGGCAGACAACAGTTTGAAGTTAAAATTGTCTATGACACGGAGAGACGGACGGCATCTGATGGCCAGCGGGCGCAATGTGTTGTCGTGGCGAAGGGTAAAGAGGGTCGAAGTGACAGAGAGAAAAGATATTACGTGTTACTTGTCACGCCCATTCAAGGCCTGACTAGCGAGGACTCGAGAGTGTACGAAAGGGTTGGTGTTGGGTTCATGCTCAGCAAGTTCATCTCATTGGACGGAGAGGGTATCAGAGGGAAGATAGTGTGAGAGGGATGACTCGCTTCATCTTGATCTGCTCGAACCGACGTATCATCATGATAGAGTAGCCGAGTAACGAAGCATGGTGTGATTCTAGTTGATGCAGAAAGTTTTCTACGAAGCACACGCTGCGCGAGCATGTCTCTGCAGGTCCCGACGCGCTATCACGTGGAACCACTCTCCGCCCCACCTTGGCTCGTGCGGACTGATGCCTGGAGGACGTCACAGCCAATGGCGGCAACGCATCCTCTAACAACATCGCGCGAGCCATGCCGCAATCGCATCAAGGGATGGCAGCTAAAGACTGCGCCTCCGGCACAATCACTTGATTTCTTCTTCCCTCTTCTCTCTGTTGCAGTATCACCATGGCCGAAACAGGAACACGGTCAAACGCGGAAGAGGTCGCGCACGATGACCTCTGCCCCGTAAGCATATCACGCAACCACGCGTGCCCCTGCTAACAGATAACAGATCTGCCAGCTACTCCTCTTTACGCCCGTCAAAACTCAGTGCAACCATCTGCTATGTGCGTCATGCATGGCACAGTGGTCCGACGCCTCCAATACAAATCGCATCGAACATTCAAGCTGGGACGTGAACCTCGCAGACTTCGACCCAAATTATGATCCCACGTATGACCTTGAAGCAAACTGTCCCATGTGCAGGACTCGCACCACTGCGGCCCCGGATAACGCGCTGGCGAGGCAGTTGGAACACAAGTATCCCGTCACATATGCCGAGAGACGGGTAGAGGAGGAAGAGGACAGGGGATCGCGCATCGGGCGTGATGGTTTTGAGGGTGTCATGATCCTCATAGGCAACAAGCACAGGCTTATCAGGAACCCCGGCGATGACAATGAGCACGACTGGACGTTTTTTGTGCGTACATCGAGACCGGACTTGATCAAGGAAGTACACATCCATCTGGTACGTTCCCGAGTCCTGTTCCAGTCAAGACAAGGCTCGGCATTCAATATCACGATGCCAAGGTCTCCCCGCACAGAGCGTCTAGTAAGCCCAAGGGGAGTTCGACAGGATCTCGGGAAGGATCAAACGGGCGCATGACTTGGAGACACTTGCGCATCGACCACTTTACCTATCACTGTAGCGCTGACAAATTTCTAGCACCCTACGTTTCGGCGAAACCACGTCATCCTCCGAAAGCCGCCTTATGAGTTCAAAGCTCGGGGGTGGGGAACCTTCGTCATTCGCACCGAGATCGTTCTAAAGCAACCATATAATTGGATCATCGATAACGCTGGCACCAGGCAACAGGCACTTGAGCTCGAGTGGGAACTTGACTTCGAAGGCAGAGGCAGACAGGGCCGCGTGCGAGCGAAGGTCAACAAAGCCAATGTGGAAGCCAGTCAGACCGGTCGTACTTTGCGGGCAAGGCGTCCACCCCCAGCTGACCCTGATCCGGATGAGGATGATGAATTAGACGACGACGACTATCAGGCAGCTGAGGACGACGAAGATGACGACGAAAGCTCATCGGACGAGGACTTTGAGGAAGGCACTAGTGACTACGTTGAGCCGTCCAGAAGATAGCAATCAGAGGCACCAGACAATCTCTAGCGCGGCCTTCGTTTCGACTATCAACTTATGTTTGTCTTTGTCTCAATTTAGCCAGCTCGGTGGCAACCCTCTTCTAGCAGTCCATCGGGGCTGCGTGTACATGTGCGCTGGGGTGAATCCACCAAGTGATTCAGACGTGCTGAAACTATGCAGGCCTCTACAAAATGCGGCTTGTTCATAATCGCCGAAACACCCGTCATGAGTAAGCGCGTGCAGTCACATGGGGAAACAGACATGTATCTCTGTCAGGGAGGATGTAGTCTTCTGGCCAAGCGTTGTTCGCTCGTTTCAGCACTTGCGCTGGCACAAATTTCCATTTCAAGAACTCGCAGGCCAACTGCAGGTATTGGCGTGCTGCTGCAAGCAAGATACGCATTCCTTGGCAAGAGTAAGCACGATCGGAATTCAGATAGCGTTTGGCGAATACAAAGGTGTGCTCAGCCTGGACCGCAGCATCTTGCGAGACCGCAGACTGTCCGCTGAGCTTATCTGAAAGCTTGGCAGCGAATGCTGGTTCGGTCATCGTTGGCAAGCATCCTAGAAGATCGGCACAACTTACTGCCCCTGCACCGATCACACCGACAACGTGGTTCGCCTTACAGATTCGAGATACACAAAGTCGTGCCGCTCAACGCTGACCATGCAGCACATCTGCACGGCTCACGGCATACGACACTTCCCTACCAACAGCAAGCGACCTTCATGTCGTGCAGATTTAAGAATACCCTTCGGATTGTACCGCTTGTTCTGACATGCATGTGCGTCTATTCAGGCCTGCCCGTTGGTTCATGCCGCGGTTTCCGTCGTCTACGCCTCACTGGTGTTGTGTCTGGAAATGTGTGGTTACTACCCTGGCAGTTCCCCGGGCACACAAGTCTAACCGATCGCTCGGTACAGATGATTTGTTTAAGCTTCCTAACAACAATTTTATGGCCAAATTCACGATGTTTCGGGGGCGAAGGCTCACCACATACAGTGGTAAGACTACTACGATCCACTGTCGACGACGGACCGACGCGTGCTTGGCAGATACAGCACTGTTCTAGGGCAGCTTCGCTGATAGCTGGCGTTTAATATATATCTTGTGTGGGATAGCTGCCTTTTATCTAGCTTTCCCATCAGTTTAATTGCATCACTAACGAAGTTCATTCCGTCTCTTTCGTTTGTTTCATCATGGACCTCGCACGTTATTTCAGTTTACGGCGGAAGACTACCGACAGTCACGGCAGTGCGCATACAGGACACAGGAACAGGCGGACTTACCTGCCCCTCCTCGCAAATCCCATCAACGAGGATGTCCTTGAAGTAGTGACGAACAATTCCACAGACCTAGAAAAGACCAATACTCACACCAGCACGTTCGACAGTTCGAATGATACGACCACACTTGCCGGAAACGGCAGGACAAGCCGCGGAAACATCATCATTTACAAGCAACATACAGAGGCTAGCACGATAGAGCTTTTCTACGACCTCTTTTTCGTTGCCAACCTTGCATACTTCACGGCTATGCATCAACACACTGATGCAGAGTGTACGCATGTTTGTCCAAACCTTGATGCAGTAACTAACACTCTATCAGCACTCATTAACTACCTCAAACTTTTCACTCTGATGTGGTTTACTTGGCTGAGCGTCACACTATTCGACGTGCGGTTCAGTATCGACTGTGTGTGGAATCGGTTTCACAAAGCCATACAGTTCGGCATCTTCACTGGCTTTGTGTATGCCGGTCCGGTCTTCGACAAGTACAGCACCAGTGGCGTTGAGAAGTCATACCGGAACTTTGCCATTGTACTCGTCATCGGTAGAATTGCGATCGCTGTACAATACGCTGTGGTTATGTGGCAGGGTCGCATGTTCCGTCAGACGTTGATTCCTTTAGGTCTGAGCGCTGGCGTGCATGCCGCGGCAGCAATAGGCTATGCCATCACTATGGTTGTCTTTCCTAGGGGTCGTGTTGGTCTTGAAGAGCAACTCGCATGGCAAGTAGACTTCTTTCAATTCGGCTGCTCAGACTAACAAAGTACGCAGGGTGATCATATCCATTGTTGAAGGTCTTCTGATCTTTCTCATCGCTATGATATGGCGGATCATCAGTTTCAAGTATACCCATCTAACGGAGCGGTTACAACTGCTTACCCTCATCATCATCGGAGAAGGAATCATCGGGATGGTGAAGAGCGTAGCATGCATTACGAAAGGTCAGACGAGCAATAACATGAGTGAGATCGGAACCGTCATTGCAGCTGTGCTTCTCTTGGTATGTTGCCACATATGAGTCATTCGGGGAACGCTGCTAATCAAGCTCATAGTACCTTTTGTGGATGCTGTATTTCGACCAGCTTTCTCACGATCGCTTCGGAACTCTACGACAACAAGTGTGGGCTCTCTTACATTATCCGTTGCACTCAGCAATTCTCTTATGTGTCGAAGGCAACACGTCGCTGATCGTATGGAACTCTGCCGTCCAAGCTCTCAGATGGATATGGTCCTTAAAGCCAAACGATTATTCCAAACCGGCGGATGGCTACTCTGACACCGCTAGCTATATTGACTACCTCAATCAGAGCATGATTGCAGTCAACGGTAGATTCAAGAGCAAATACTGGAACACAACATACAACTGGAACACCAACTTCACTGCTATCGAGAACTACACTGCAACGTATGGATTCAAATCGGACGAGTGGAACAACCGCACCGGCGACGTCGTTCGTTACATGTTCGACAGGGCGCAAGTCTTTGTGTATGAGGCACATGCCGATTCTCTAGCAAAACTCAACGCTGTGACATCAACTACGACGAGTCCACGAGTCAAGCTGGACGCGGTATCTGATGTTTTCAACACCACTACAATGCAGTTCTTCATTGGTGCTGGCTGTGTATTGCTGGTATTGGCCATCATGTATTGGTTCAACAAGATACACAAGACGAAATACGAATTCGGCGAGATCATCAACAGAGTCGTCGTTGGCTTCACGCTCATCATTCTGGGAGTGTCTACTGTCATTGCCGACAAGACAACCAACGGTTTCAAGTTCAAAGGGAGCCATTGGATAATCCCAATAGTGGTGCTGTTCTTCGCTGGTGGTAAGTAGCTCCATTCGCTGTCAATGAGGAAGGGTTGTATGCTAATCTCCTTCCTAGTACTGTTCCTTGATAATATCCTCTTAGTTGTCACACACTACACGAGCCGCCATCCACGCCACTCACATCACCGTGATGTCTCGTGGGGTAACAGATCTCTGGCCGGCGACAGCGATAACGAAACTGGTGGCCTCATATCAAAGTATCCTAGCCGCGCACCAAGCCCCGGTGGCATGCCCAAGAGCGCACCTCGTAGCAGAGGCCATACACCAGCGCCTTCTTTGAACAGAGTCCACACCGCATATACGCCATACTCAGACTCGCCGCCCCAGCCACGCGACTTCGCTGCAGGCCCATCAAATGGCAAGACTAGGGTGCCGAGTCATAGTCCTGGTCCAGCTTTTGGGAGTGATGTTACTCTTCGAGACGAAGGGAACTACAATGGACAAGGCAAAGGCAGAGCTAACATGGGAGACTTTTCGTACGAGAACACGCCTACCAGTGCTTTGCCTGACGGTCAAGGACTCGGCATCGGCATTGCGGTCCATCGAGCTAGCACTCCAAGCCTCTACAGCGATGCCGACAAGAACGGTAATTTGAGCAGAAAACCAAGCAAGAACAATTTGAAGGAGAAGGCCAGTTGGAAGAGCTTGGGTGTCATGAATGAACATGACTATGAGGGTAAAGGGTATGGTGATGCAGGATTGCAAGAACCGACACGCGCAAGGACGGTCAGTTTTGGGGATCATGGAAATTCTATTTGATCGCTTGTAGACAAAGCATACGTTGCGCATTTTGGGCGGATGGTTTGAAGTTTTAGCGCGCATTCTGTCGGTGTTTTGTTTTGTTCTTTCAACATTCGGCTCCAGTGCCTAGATGCCTGGGCCAATGCAGCCTGGACGGCTTCACGATTGTTTTTGAATAGAAAGCGTAGACAGGTGACCACCTTGAGATTCAACATTTCCATGCGATCGAGGCTTTCGGTCGTAAAGCTCGTAACTCTTCCCCAATCATTTCGTTCCATCTCTTCCTAGTGTCACGAAGCTTTCCCAGCCTCGTTACCTCTAAAAACTATCACATCACGTGCACTAATTCATCTCATTAGGTACTCACCTTCCTCTCCCATCGTAAATCCAATCTCCACATCTGAGTTCCTAACCAGCCACAGGCACGCTTTCTGCCCGGGCACCAATCACAATTTCAGGTCAAAAGCTAGCGTCGCAAGGCTGCAGATGCGGGGCAACCCTTAATGCTTACTGCGCCCCTCTCTTCAGGCACCCAGTGCAATCCTACTTGCTGCGGCGCAGTGCGGATCAGGGCGCAGACTTCGTAAGACCCAGACTACGTCGTTGTAAGCATCATCATCACCATCCTACCTTTTTCTCACCTTCTTGTAACACGACACCTCAAGGCGGAACAGTCGTTGTTGTACGAGCACGTCTGGATACGAGTATCGTTGTTGCACTCAGCTCGGCCTACGAATCGTGGTACCGGTACTGGAAGAGCGGTAAAGCCTGTGCGAAGAGGGGCTTGGCAGGGTTCTTCGTACGCCGGGTTTACGAGGATACGGACGCGAGGAGCCGAGGTAGAACTGCCAACGATTTTTCCAAACGTACAATCTCGACAAAACGATTTTACTGGCAACTGCAGGACTTCCAGGAAAGCTAGCGATAAGGCAAAAGACGGGTTGCGCATTCCTGTGAAGTTTGGTGTGCTCGGGTACGCAGATCGCGGAGCTAGGGGGCTCGGAGAAGACGTCGTCTTAGTGCGTAAGACACGACGAGAGGAGGCGCAGACATTTGAGTTTCGTATCGGAACAGCCATCAAGTTGAACTCGCGGACAAGAAGAGAAGGAAGAGAGACGTGTTGCTTCGATTGCGTCACTGCGCTTCGTCAACACATCGGCAACCGAAGGAAGGGTGGCCCTCACCAAGGACAGCAACAACATCAATAACAAAACCAACAACGTGGATTTCGGGAGACAATATCGACCTACTTCATTGAATTTCGTATAAGAGAGCCTCTTGTCGCTAGGAATTGGTATCGCCGCGTCGACATTTTTACCGCCTCCTTACCATTATTCTTCCTCGAGCATCATCACTACGCCTGCCAAACTTTAGCTATACCACCAAACCGACCGCCATGCTGCTAACAATGTCAACAACCCACCCGCGCACGGATGACTTCCTAAGTCTACTCTCACACTGGCATGTCCACAAGGCCGAATCAACATTCCTCAAGCGCTTCAGTATGCGGTGCCTAGAAGTCGTCGCGCTGGCGGTAGTCATGCTCTTTGTTCCATTTACGATGCATCACGTTGTCCAAGGCTTGGATGAGATCTACGAGCTATTGGGTCGAAGAGCACGATCACCATACGCGGTAGCCTCGTGGACGAGCATCGCTCTAGCCGCCGTCATGCTGCTAGGCTGGCATGTATGGCTTGGTCGATTGAGTTACAGAACGATTCTAGAAGCAGCATCGATACCGATGGAGGATACAACCATTACACCTGCAGAAGGGGAAGTATTTGAAGAGAGAAAGTCGCAAGAGATACGGATTTCATGGGGTCGTGTACTGAGTCGTATCGTCATACCTTGTCTACTCCTAATATTGGGTTCGCACTTCATCCTCCAAATCATCACACGTATCAGGGATCCGAGACCACGTATTACACTCAATACAGTCGACATGCAAGAAGCTATAGGGCAGTTGTATGGGTTTCGATGATGCACCCCGTATGTCGAGGCAAGAACTCGGAGTGGCAAAGTTGCGGGTAGTGAAGATGAAGAAAGAAGCACGAAGTCCAGAATCGGGCCATATAAAGGACACATACGAATTGAAAGAAGGGTCTACCCGAACGACAACCCGGCGATTGAAGAACGATCGACACTACACAGGCAAGAGACGACGCGACGACGTGTTAAAGCGGTGGTCTTTACCCCAGAATTTCTTCGGCTCAACTCCGGTCCCGTCCATCCCGTCCAGGGTCCCGCCTTCTCCGCACGATGACGTATTCGACGCCAGCCTTTGATTCCCTCCTACCTCAGACTTGACCTCTATATGCATGGCGTCCAATCTGCTGTGCGACAAGTAATATGGCTCGTTGGGCCTCCAGCCAACATCTTGGCAATGGTGCACGGGGTCAGTTTCGAGAACAAGGGCAATCGGCCCGTCTCTTCATGGAGAAATGGCGAGAAGGACCGGCTAGGCATGCGCTCTAGCTGCCGTCTTTGGTGAGAGAGCGTGGACAGTGCTGGTAAACCTAGGCGAATGTGATATGGTCAGATAGCAACGGGACATGTGGGTCGGTGTTACGGAGTTATGTGACGTCCATTCGTGGAGACAAGACCGTGGGGCTTGCATTATACTTGTTGTCGAACAGGTGGAAGGTTTTGCCAAAACATATTCATGTATACAAGTGCCGTTACCAATATGTATAGTATTAGGTGTGCAAACACTGAAGCTATTGTCACGTCCATTGACTCTCTTGTCTTCTGGATAAGTTGGTAAAGTAATGCCGGAAACAGCCTACTTCTAGCCTCGTGAAATCTGTTTCCTGAACGTGAAGAAACATATGTTTGAACTGTACTTGCCCTTTGAACAAAGCGAGTCCAGAAATCTTCTTAACTTACCAACAATCATCTGATGCCACCTAATTGCGATATCGTGTAAAGCCTCTCTACCAGAATACGATCAGATTCTTTATGCTAGAGACATTGCACCTACTAACAACACTACCGCTGTCACTGCTACTGTCAACACATCTTTGAGGATAGCATGACAGTACTGGCGAGCCTAGATAGTTGACGTACGTCAGATCACCCATGGAAACATTCCGAGCCGCAAGTGTACCATAAGCAGCCTGTGGTAGCGTATTGTGACTTCTTAGTGGTACCCATCCACAGAATGGCAGTCTGGCTCGGACAGCGCCGTGTCAAAAATGTATACTGTACCATGGTTAAGCACATATGGTGCGTCTCACGAAGATAACTACCATCGCTCATGCCAATTCGATATTGAGGTGTTTATCTGCCGAGTAAGGAGTAGGCAGTGCTGCGGTTTTACAGTAGAGATGCTTTCCGACGGGAAAGATCATACTGTTCAATCTGGTGGACATGATGATTAGTAGGCTGAGTCTGTATATTACCCTTTTCTGCTAATTTGTCCAGTTCAATTTCGGTGTAGATACTGGAGCGTGAGTGTCCAAGCATTGTATGGCGGTTCCGCAATCTTAGATGGAGCTTGGGCTTCAGCCATCTTCTCGAAAATACACCAATATGTTCAGCTCACGATGTGGACAATGCGGGGAAAGATGGAGCCGTCTTATCATCCTGGTCGACGAGCACATGCGTTATCAATTGCGGAGAAGGTCCTGCAAGGTACGGACATCTAGCCAAAACCACAAAGTGCAGCATGAATAGTGCGTTACCGACGGTAGATAGAGGCTCCAATGCAAACGTGCGGAGCTGTGGTGGGCGTGGGATTATAGTGCGCCACGAGCGGGACCGGGATATTGGCGACGGGATCAATTGGCCGTTTCGGGACGTCAAGAGCGATCGTATATACTGCGCACCGACGCCTGTGAAGCTGAAGATGGCCTGAAACGCTCTCTTTCCTTGGTAGAAGGTCCGAGATAAGTGCAGCGGTATTATAGCGTTGGTGGCACGGTCGCAGATGCGTACACAAGCCACAAAGCGAGCGAATCGTTGACTCTCTGCCTCAAGAATTCCAGCCTCTCTGACGAGCTTATGGCAGGGGTTCGTGTAGCAGCACCGGAAGCCTGATGATAAGGCAAGTGAGACATCTCGCATGGCGCCCTACTAACAACGATGACCTGTAGGCTCGAGGCATCCAGAAACAGCCGGAGACCTTGGCCCAACACCGGAAGCAAGCGGCTGCATACAAGTGTGGGTGGATTGATACTGTTTGATAGTGGCGCACAAGGGGGCTGGGCGAGGCGAGTCGAGGCAGACATGGTCGTGGGCTGTGTCTGGTGGAAGTAGCAGTAGCGCAACAGTGGCAGTGAGTCGCGCGGAATGCATTGCCGAGCCTCCTAATAAGTGCTCTCTGATGCCACGTTAGGGTTCGGGCGACTTCCCAAAAGCCAGGCGGATGGACCGCAGTCTACAGGTGTTTTGTTCCAATAAACGTACGTATGCGAAATGTCGATCGTCGTTGAGGGATGGTCTCAGCCGTGCCTTGGCAGGTCAAAAGCCGTCAGTGTGCTGAACCATACGACACTAGGCAAGCTGGTGCGTGACGGCAGATGCATCACCAGCGTTGCTACGAACATGGTAGCGTTGTCGCATAGGAAATCTCTTAAGACTGTGTCGCATTGGAATTGTCGTCTCAGTAGTGTCGCGTAGGCCATTAGAAAGGATGCTGCAATATATTAATCACAATCGAAAATCCATGGTACATTGTCGCTTGGGTATCCTTTTTTTGGCCTCGCTGTTTGTCGCATAGGTATAGCGGAGGTCGGGAATCATTCGCAAGCTGCCATATCTCGATGTTCGCAGAATGAATGGGTATAGTATTTATGTAAGAGCGCAGCCAGTGTTCATAGGCTTCTGGCGATAGAAAATCTATCCAATGGCGTTAGATCATGACAGAATATCTCTGCTATACAGGTTTCGCTGATTCGCTAAAGGCAATTCAAACAGCACGCTTGTCCACGGGGACGTTACGCTTCAGTCCGATAAGTTGCAACATCTCAGTCCAGAAGCCGACAGGTGGTGTGATGAAGGAGGCCTCGTAGGCATCGATGAGAGGAGCATCCCAGACAAGGTCAACCTCATGTGGCTTCAGCCACTTGGTCCTCTTAAAGAGTTTCCAGAAGATGAACAGGATCGGGGCAACGCCAACCATGGTGTAGTATGTGAAGAAAGACTCAAGGGTGAAGTTGCCGGGCTTGAAGGTGCTGTAACCATACACAAAGACAACGCAAATCTCGAAGCAGAGCGCAATCCAGGTACCATATGGCTGGAAGTAACCGCAGTAAGGGAGCGTCTTTCGGTCGAGGCCTTGAACTTTGCAAGCCTTGTAGAAAGCAAGGTAGGTGCCGCACATGACGATGTAGTTAATGACACCACCAGCAGTGATGATGTTGGTGAGCCAGGTCAGGACTTTGGCGGAGTCGTCCGACAATTGCAGGAAAGACAAGAACGGGAAGATCATGACTACACAGAAGCAGTAGATCGGAACACCGTTCTTGGTGCACTTGCGCAGGATCTTGGGGGCACGGCCCTCAATAGCAAGCGAGTACAGACTGCGAGTCGCGCAGTAAGTGTACGTGTTACCCGCAGAGAAGATACTCGTGATCAAGAGGGCGTTGACAAGGTGGGGAAGGCCGCCGATGTTGAGATTCTTCATAGCAATGACGTAGGGAGAGGCAGCAGCACTGCTCTCACCAGCTGCCAAGACGCTGACAAGCTCTGGGTCGTTGTATGCCAAAACGATGCCGACGCAAAGAGCACCAAGGATGAAGAAGGCACCAAATCGGAAGTACACAGTCTTGAACGCGGTCTTGATGTACGCGCGAGGACGCTTAGCCTCACCGGAGACCATGGAGATGTACTCGGGACCAACGATACAGAAGGACGCAGCCCAAAGAGAACCTAGGAAGCCTTCGAAACGTCCAAGATCGCTGCTGCCGGGCATTGGGCCAGGGTCGCGCCAGTGTCGGAAGCCATAGGCATCCTTCTGAGGGTTACCTCCAACCATGGTGACGAAGGTGAAGCAGTAGAGAATCAGGATCAGCAGGACCTTGCCTCCAGAGAGCCAAAATTCTGCCTCACCGTATGCCTTTACAGCCAAGATGTTGCAAGCACTAGAAGTAATTAGTTTCTGTCCTCTATGTATGTAGTACATCGCCCTCAAGGCTAATCGGTAGTTCTTACGCATATAGAACGATGACGGCCGCACAGACAGCAGCGACTGGTATGTCATCTCTCCAGTATCGCAGCACAATGTTGAGAGCTGTGATTTCGAAAGGAATCAGCAGAGCTTCGTAGAAGAAGAAGTTCCAGCCGGCCATGAAGCCTAGGGACTCATCGACCCAGTGTCCGGCCATTCGAATGAAACCTCCGGACACGGGCATGAAACTGGCCATTTCAGCCATGGCGTTGTTCACGAGAGCGATGATGCAAGAGTATCCAGTGTATGCGAGGAGTATACCGAGGGGACCACCCTTGTTGAGAGCACCTCCAATGGACACAAAGAGAGCAGTTCCAATAGAACCACCAATCGCAATGAGTTGGATTTGACGGTTACCAAGATGACGCTGCAAGTCGTCGGAGTTGTCGGTCACTTGGCCATGTTGGATATCGTCACCAGGATAAGTCTCGCGGACGAACTCTCCAGAATATTTCTTGTCCTCGGCCATGGTTGCAATGGGGATTGTCGCTTTAGGCAAAGGGTAAGTTGTCGCAAGGGAGTAATGTCGCGTATGGAAAGTCGCTTCAGGTATTGGGATTTGTCGCTCTGGAGTCGACGCTGGGGGGGGGAGGGATCGACTATCAGTCGCGTGGGGGAGCAGCTAAAGCTACAACAAGATGAGTTGCACTGGATGCCAGTGAACAGAAGGAAGGCTACAACGTGGTAGAGGAAGTGAGATTGCCCTTATCGAAACCAGGACCCTTGGGGTGAAAGGCAGGGTACTTATACGAGAGACAGGCGCGGCACACCCAGTCTGCCCTGCCTGTGGATCCTCTCGGTGGTGAGCGCTGCGATGCGACTACGACTCGAAAGCGGTTTGGTGGGACGCTAGGCGGACGGCGAAGACTAACTGATTGCGGCGTAGTAAATGTACCGCGATTCTGGGCATGGGATTCGACGGCACAGAGTTTTCAACCCACCCCGGCTGTAGCGACCCCGCTCGTTTTGTGGCACGCGAATGGGGATGCGCCATCCCTCGTTAGCGGCGTGGACGGCGCCACCCTACTGAGCCGGGGTGGGTGACAAGACGGGCTCAGCGAAGCAGCGCAAACGTCTTGTTTGCCCATGGGCAGGCGCGCCTGGGTCAGGTTCTGGGGCGGGCGACCAGGGCCCAGGTCCTCCGCCATTTCAAGACAGTTAAGGGAACGTAATCCAGCGCGGCGGGCTTTGCTAAGTTGGCGGGCTTCCGGTGCTGGCGAGTGGCTGCATGAGAGGCGTGTGAAGGCAACGCAGCCTCAGACGCGAGCACCAGCTAGCGAGCCATTTGTCACACCAGGCTCTTGGGAATCCGGGGTCTGGTACGATTGCTTCTGGCGTGGCGCTTTGCGGCTGATAGAGCCTCGCATCTTTTGTGAGAAAGAGGTCGTCTGATGCCGCCAGCTACATGTGTCTAGGGGAGCCGCATAACGAAGCCTCTGGACCGGGGCTCGGCTGATAGCAAGGAACAACGCCACGGTGCTTGATTCGTGCCTTGCGCGCGTTGAGAGATTGGCATTGCGGGAGACCAAGCCTTGTACAAATGAAATGACGGCATCGCGCGTGAGAAGTACCGCCCTGAAGCCGGCATGTTGTACTGTGCGAACAGTATGTGCTATGGGTCGGTCCTTCTCCCTTCTGCCACGGAAATTCGATACGATAAAGAATTGATCGCCATCTCTTGAGATATGCTCCTGCATGGATAGTAATCGTTCAAAGCCCTTCGCGTCGCCTTGTAGTTGCAATTCGAAAAAACTGCCTGCATATCAGTTGCCCACGGGTGGCTTGGAAGATCCGCAGCAGGTGTAGTAGCGAATCCTAGGAGCCGATTCTGCGGAATGCTCATACTGGTCAACTCGAAAGGAATAGCGCTCAGCCTCTCACCTCAGCGTCCGGTTGTTTTTTGCCTAAAAGCGCTGGGTCCTCGGCATCGCCCGATTGTGGGCTGAGCGGCAATCGCGTTCATTGTGTCTACATTGCAGCCCTAATTATTCGCCGTGTTGTAGGAGGGGGGCCTTTTTGGATGCGTTATCAGAGGGCAAGAGGTGAGGTGAAGAATGGGAGTCACGGTAGCAGCATAGAAATCTTCCTTCCGATTCCGGCTCCGGCTCATCGTCGGTTCGTCGCACCTGCTTGCCCTCTGCCGATTTTCCAAGGACGAAGCGACGATACATGGCAGACATTTGCAAGCAGCCACCGAGCAAAGAAGTGCAACTCATCGAGTCTACCAGGCGTCGCACAGCGCACAAGACGGAATCGATTACCTTTTTCCATACGTACGATTGTTCTTGGGGCGTATCTAGCAGCGTGAGCGTTGCTGTCACAGACACGACTCGCAAGGTGTTACTGTCGGAATCACATTGTTCTTCGTTCTCGATCTCAGGCACGTTGTGGCGGATCAATCGATGATGGCTGCCGCGTGTACATTCCCTCTTCGCTAAGCCCTACAATGCTCAGATCTAGGTCACCATCGCCGCCCGCAAGCGTTTTAGCACAACACCATGGCAATGCTCACAGCTTTTCCGCGGCAACACTGCATTCTGGTCTCGACCGTCGTGCTGGTCGCTATTTGCACACAAGCAATATGGAAACTAGTCACGCTTCCACGTTAGCAATCTTTAATCGTAGTCATTCCTTATCAGCTCCAGAATAGTGGAGTTCTCCGTTCATGGCCCACACTCCCTTGCTTCCGCTGTTCCGAGACACTTCTGGACGGACCCTGAATCCAGGGCAAGGGAGATCATATTCGCGCGGCGATCGCTGTTCGCTGCGGACAGCTTGCGATGCAGCCAATACATACCATTACGCTCACTCGGGCACCTGCGATCACTCTGGACACGCATTTATTGGGGATTATACTGGCCCTCTCTTGTTCCTACCGCTGAGGGAACATGTCGTCATCGGCTGTATGAGCCAGGGTTTAAAACAGATCTTGTAATCTTGACCACGCCCCCAACCACGATCTTGACTCTTTTTCCTTGTTTACAAAGTGCTGGTGGAAGACGTTTCGAACGACGAGTTGCCTCGCAATGCCATCATCCAGAGCCTGCGTTGGTGCTTAACAGGAGTTTCGTATCAACGCGCCCCACTCCTGTTGCCTGCCCCGCGCCACGACATCGTGCTTTCCGCATACAAGCGTTGTGTGTTAGCAACTCCTGTACTTAGCTCTCGGGCGCTTTCCGTCAGCCGTCTCAGCCTCACGGGCTCAGCCACCCAGGTCCTTCTTGCAGCCTGAACAAGTCGTGTCTTATTCTTTACGAGTACAAAAATCACGCGCGTCCTTATCGTCGTTATCCCCGCTCCCTCGTCTTGTGCCCGGCATCTCCTCACTTCTTCATCTTTACAAATTCCTGTCCTCCAGCTGTGATACGTGCCCTCACGCGCGTCCTGACATCCTCGTAACATATCCCACCTACAAAAAGGCTCCACGTCACAAAGGTCGCATCGTCAAGACTGTTGTACGACCCATCTTGCATTGAAATACACGGTGAGTATCTGAAGAGAATATTGCTCTAGATCCGTGCCATTACAAAAGTCCGTTCTTGATCCTGCAATTTTCGTAAAATCGCAAATGCTAACACGTCCTTTGAACGCAAAGGACATCAAGCATCATGTGTCGTTGTAAGTGTCTCTGTTCAAATCGCATGTGAGACATGCACTGACTTCGTATACCTACACCAAGGGTTTGCATACATTTCTCCTACGGAACCATGTCTGCTGTCAGACGTTCTCATCACGCCAGACAACAGCATCAGCAAGCAATGCTCCGAGCACTATCTGCCGCATCTACTGCCCCATAATGAAGAGAAGGACCTGGATGACTCACCCGATGAGTTGATGCGGATGCGCAACTCTTTACTGAATATGGACGGACTCGGAATTGCTTGTACGTGTCATATCGTATCCCTGTACCATCATATGGCTTTCTTGATGTACAACATCATAATACACGTGTATTTGGTAGTCACAAGAATCAAGGCGAGGTACCTCCAGAAAGCCCAAGGCCTGGAGTCCCAGAAAAGACAGCGCTACAAGAACACTCAGGTCCCGGAAATCTGCTAACACACCCAGGGTACACGACAGCGACCTCATCCTACGTTAAGAATGTCACAGGTCCTCGTCCCGCCCTCTATAAATCCCAATCGCCGCCGATCAACGACTTCAACTTCAAGTCTCTCTGCTACAACACCGAATCACAATGCGTCTTCGCACACATCCGCGCCACAAGCGGCTCCGTCGTAACGCAAGTAAACAGCCACCCCTTCGTCTTCGGTCGCCACGTCTTCATGCACAATGGTGTCATCTCAAACTTTTCCTCTATTCGCCGAGAAATGACGTCCCTCCTCTCCTTCGACGCATACTGCAACGTACTTGGTAGCACAGATTCTGAGCACGCTGCCGCTCTCTACATCACAAATCTTACAAACAGTGGTGGTAAAGAAAGCTGGGAGAAAGCATATCCCCTGAAGAAAATGCATGAAGCCATGCAAAAGACCGTCATTCAAATTCTCACACTCCAAAAGAACCTACTCGGTGAAGCTAACACACCAAATTCCTTGAATCTCTGTACCACCGATGGTACGAAGATGCTCGCTATCCGTTTTCGGAACCATATCTCACAGCAGCCACCGAGTCTGTACTGGTCAGAGTTCGCGGGCCGCACCCTGAATACAAAGTACCCTGGTAACCCAGATAATAAGGATGGTGGGAGCGCGGATGCGGGCACAGAGATTGGGGAAGCAGGCATGATGGGTAAACATACTATTATCGCGTCTGAGCCCACAACATATGATGAGAAAGAATGGCACCTGATCAAGAGAAATTGCGCACTTATGGTGGACGAAGATGGCATCGAGCGCGAAGAGGAGCTTCAATATGACGAGGGTTTGAACGCGAGAGATCCAAAGTTTGATGACAGAGTTGGGTCAAGCAAATAGCAATAATTACTGACGAATGTTTGGTCATATGCTTTGGGGGGATCCCTAGTGTTTCTAGTTCTGGTTCACCTATTTACGTCTGTGTAATGCTCTCCAGACTTGTGTGACCTCACTTCAGTGCGATTCTCATGTGTAGCGATTGGCGTGTTGTGGGCTTCCGCTCTTACCAGTGCTAGTACGACGAACCATGGCCATGTGAGATAATAGATATTGTGTTGTATTATTATTGGTAAACTTACAAGGGTATCCGAGTGCGCGCGTGTGAAGTATGTCGCTGGAGACTGAATTGCCACGGAGACACAGCTCCTGCTCATGTCGAGCCTTCGAACATGTTAAATGCACACATACTCGTCCCAATCATCACCGATATCCGCCATCCCACGGTATACCATCCGGCCGGAGTCCCATCGCCTCTTTCTGCTCCATCTGCTTCCTCAACTCGGCTTCTCGTCTCGCATCCTCCATATACCGTATCCTTTCCCTTCTAGCCTTCTCTTTCAACTCTCCAAAAGGATCGAATCGCTCGCTCTCTGGATTCTTGAAGGGATTTTGCTGCCAACTTCCGCGATCCGTAAGCGTCGTACTTCTAGGTCGGTTGTTTAGTACATCGTACGCTTTGTTGAGGGGTGGATCAGCAAACGGATTTGGCGTTGGTGGTACACGGGTTGAGCGCTCGGTAGAAACGGTTTCGGGGCGGGAGTATGGGCCTGGACCGAATAGTGTATTGCTGCGGTCGGTGGATCGGGTCAAATGACCGTTTCCGCCAGCACCGTCGCCGCCATTGAGACGCGCGAAGATCGAAGATGCGGTGCCTACGTGTGCGGTCTCTGGAGGTGGGATGGAGGCGGGTGCGTAAGGATTGGAGGATTCGAATGATGGATCCGCATCGATATAACTGTGCTTACGTTTGCGGCGCTTGATGAAAACTACTCCAGCGACAAGCAGCGCTAATGCACCTACTCAGTTATTAGCAATGGAATAGTAGCAACTAGAATGGTGGTGACGAACCAAGTACACCCAACACTATTGCTGCAATCATGGCGTCTTTTGTCATGATAGGCTCTTGTTCTCGTTGTGGAAGCCTTTGGGGGACACTACTCTCGCCGGAAAGTTCTGGCTCAGCTGTGTTCACAGGTGGCGGAGCTAGAGATACTGAAGCCATTGCCGAAGACAGCTCCGGAGGGTCTGTTGGTCTGACCTCCTTGATGATGGTTGATGTTATGGTAGGACGAACAGCAGTTGAGAGTGTGGACCCGGTAATCTGGGGTTGTGGTGCATCCTTTCCTGAAGATGGTCTGCCAAAGGTGAAGGAAGGCACAGCCGTAGCCGAACTTTTGTTTTCCGATAAAGAGGTTGGCATTGATATAGCGGCAGTTGAAGTAGCAACCGCAGCTGAAGTAGCACCCACAGTTGAAGTAGCACTCAGGGTTGAAGTGGCATCCAGAGTTGCAGTAGATGCAGCTGTGGCACCGCTTTCAACTGGTGATGGTGGCTCGGCCTCGTCTTCGGATTCCGAATCCTCGCTCTCGGATATGTCACCGACTGTTGATGGGCTGCTGAATGGTGAATCTGGGCTTTCTGGGCCTTCTTCCTCTTCAGCTTCGGCAGCAGGCATCGTACTTGCAACAGGATCGACCTGACGAATGCGCTTTGGGAAGACCTTGACCGGGGACGGCCTTCGGAGTTGATAGCGTGCCATGATTGATGTAACAAAGGGTATTAGGTAGTAAATAAACTGAAATGCGCTCGCGCAAGTAACATCAACAAACTACAAGAGGGTAAAAAAATGTCCCCAGGACTAAGAACCGAAATGAATGTATCCGGTCGACGGAGGAACGAAAATAGAGCCTGATTTCCTGAAGGAACGACAATCCACATCAATCAAGAAGTGGAAAAGAAAGTGAAGCAACGGAAGATGGAGACGCCAATGCTATCAATGTGGGATGACGGCTTGGGAGTTTGCCGTCAGGGTCACTAGTCTCAGTCGCATAACGTCTCCAAAGCGCGAATCAGTGGGTCAGCTCGGAGCTGCCTTGATCCCCAGCGCTGTGCGGAGTATGCCAGTGAAACGGCTCATCTGCTATTGGGCTGTCGAGTGTGTCCTTGAAACTAAGGCTCACCAACAGCCACAGCACACAGTGTGCGATCGTCAAGAAAAGGCATGAAACTGTTGACTTGAGCGATGCTAAGACGCGCTCGTGCCAGGAGTATTGCTTGTTCGAGTTCGTGGTTGGTTGCGGCGATTTTGTGAGACGTCTTGGCAGTTTGACATGACGATGATGGATCGCGTTGTGCTTCAGCACCTCCACATGCGCGGCAGCGGCATATGGGTTGTTAGAGCCACACACCAGCCTTTTTGTGTAATTTGCGGGTTAAGGCGGTGGCTCTAAAGATTAAAGCCATGACGCGCCGCGTAGGTCCAGCCGGCGCCGGAACTATCTGAAGACGCGTACAGCGGAGTTCAGTCCGGCGGCAGGGCCAGTCTAGATTGTTTGGCAAAAAAGGGCAGGAACCGTCGCGTTTAGCATCTCGATGGTAGGTATGGAAATCGACTGTCGCGATGAACAGTTGAAGGGTCAGATTACAGAGAAGAAGGAAGCCAAAAGTGGAGCAAACCCCGGTCGATAAGCGAGGTATTAGCATGACGCAGTCGCGGGTCACCGGCCTTCCGCATCAACAACGTCCGTCTCCTCAGGCAGCATCGCGAATCATCTACTGTCGCGTGCTCTCTTGCCCTCCGGCGCTGGAGTCAAAATCGATATTATGTCATAACCTGACTTAGGTATGGCGTCAGATGTCCACAGCAGAAAATCCCGCTCAGGCCTTCACTAGTCATTAGCAATCACGAAACTTAAGTAACGAAGCCGAGCGAATGATATTGCATATCGCACAGTCTATAAACGGTTCTAATTTTGGGTTCAGTTCAGACGAAGAGAAAGCACTCAGTCCTGTCTGCTCGACTGTCATATGGGTATCGCCCGGTCCATACTCTGGCCTAAGCACATCTCGTAGTATACACCCTTTTTAGCTAGCAAGTCCTGGTGTGTGCCGCTTTCCACAATCTTTCCCTTCGCAAAGACGATGATCATATCTGCGTCCTTGATTGTGCTGAGACGATGCGCTACCGCTATCGTTGTTCGGCCACTTTGCGCTTCTTCCAGCGCCGCCTGGACGACCCTCTCGGACTCGGTATCAAGCGCGGAAGTGGCTTCGTCGAGAAGAAGCAGACGCGGCTCGCGGACCAGCGCTCTAGCGATAGCGATGCGCTGACGCTGCCCGCCAGATAGTTGTGTGCCTCTACTGCCACACATCGTTGCAAAACCGTTTGGCAAAGACGCAACGAAGTCTAAAATGTTGGACTGTTTGGCTGCGGCTTCAACCTGAGTGTCAGTCACATCGCCTTCGACACCCATGGCGATGTTATCCCGGACTGATCCCTGGTACAGAACCGGCTCTTGCTGAACTAAAGAGACACCTCGGCGGTACTTGCGCGGACAAAGACCCATCAATGGAACGCCATCGCAGGTGATACGTCCTGTAACGGGATCGTAGAATCTCTCGAGAAGCGAGACCATCGTCGACTTTCCACAGCCCGAAGCGCCGACAAGGGCAATAAATTGACCTGGTTGTACGTCAATATCGATACCTCCGAGGACCTTGGCGTGTGGCCGAGACTTGTAGGCAAAGTCAATGCCCTGCATCTCGACGTGTGCTGGACCCTTGTCCTTCTCGTCGTCGAACGGTGGTTTCGACGCGTCTTCCTGTACAGCAGGCTTCAATCTGCGCAGCCAAAAGATGTAATTTGCAGCAGTCGCCGACTTGGTCAGACTCGTGGTGTACGAGAAAAAGGCAGCAGCAGCCTCTCCCGAGAAAATGACACCAATGAAGACTGTGAAGAACTGGGTAGTCGTGTACTCTCCCGTGCTGATCAGTTGACCGCCGTACCAAAAACCGAGAGCCATTGCCAGGAACGAGATGGATTGTGTGAGTGCATACCAGAACATGGTCCACACTAGAGCTTTGATGCCGTCTCTTGCAACGCCGCGTAATCGATCTTCGTAGCGTGCGAGGATCTGCCTTTCGAGCGCGAGACTAGAAACTGTGCGGATGGCGGAGACTGCTTCAGCAGCGAGAGCAGCACTGCTGGCGAAACGTTTGCCGGTGAGATCCTCTAGCTTGAATTCAAGTCGGATCCTGAGGTACCCGGAGAACACGATCAAGGGCAAGGCTCCAAATACCACGACGAGACCTAGCTTCCAACCAACTACAATGGCAAGGATCGAGCTGGAAACGATGTTGACGACATTGATACAAATGAGCATCAAGTTGAACCCCATCAAATCTCGCAAGCTATCAGGATAGGCCCCGAGCTTTGATGCTAAAGCGCCGCTCGCGTTATCCTGGTCATCGAAGAACGCCATATCCTGCTTGAGGACAAGGTCGAAAATTTCGCGCCTGAACTTTCTCGCGACAACCTGCGCTACGATGTTGCTGGTCCAGCCAACAACACTGTAGACGGCGAAGTTGCCAAGTGCCACGATAAAGAACATCAAGGAGTAGAAGTCACCTTGATCTACTGCTTCGTTTGAAGACAATTGAAAGGCTTCGACAACGCGAGAAAAGAGGATAGCCTGGGCAGGATACGTTGCTCCTGTCGCACTTTAGTAACAGGAAGGTCTAAGCGATGTGGTAACATACCTCCGACTAGGGTTGCAACAGCCAAGATAAGGAAACACTTCCAGAGATCACCTTGCTCCTTGAGGACAATGAAAGTACACTTCAGCAGGTTGTAGTTGATGTTGTCCTTTTCTGGCTTCTTCGCTTCTTGACCAATAGCCGATGCTCGAGTTTGTGTTCGGACTAGATCCACCTTTTCCGCAGTATGATCTTCATCTAGCTGCTCCTCGCCCTCTGTTTGCCCAAGATCTTGAGCCTTGACAAGACGGGCGTAGGCGCCATCTTCAGCAAGGAGCTCGTCGTGCGAACCTTGTTCAACCACAACTCCATGAGCCATGACTGCGATATTGTCGGCATTTCGGATAGTGGAAAGCTTATGAGCAATGACAATTGTAGTACGGCCTTGGGAGACCCGCTCAAGCGCTTGTTGTACGATCTTCTCTGCCTTTGGGTCGAGAGCACTAGTGGCTTCGTCTAGCAAGAGGACAGTCGGTTCTGAAACGATAGATCGTGCGATAGCTAAGCGCTGCTTTTGACCACCTGAGAGGTTCATAGCGCGCTCGCCGAGTTGTGTATCGTAACCCTATCTAACGTTAAGGAGTTTTCTGTGAAAATGTGAGAAGCAACATAACAAACCTTGGGTAGTCGCTCAATAAACTCTTCAGCATAAGCATCCTTACAGGCCTTTTCTACGAGCGCTCGCTGCTCGCTTTCAGGCAGATTGGCCTTTTCGGTGCCGGACAATCCGAACGCAACATTCTCGTAGACAGTGCCGGAGAACAGTACTGGCTCTTGCTGTACCAACCGGATGTTCGTACGCAGCCAATTCAGGTTGAGCTCCCGGATATCCGTACCATCGAGATGTATGGTACCGCTAGCCTGGTCATACCAACGTTCTATCAAGCCAATGACCGTGGATTTTCCGCTACCGGAGGCTCCTACCAACGCTGTAGTCTTACCAGCAGGTGCCAACAACGTCAAGTTCTTCAGGACTGTGATGTCGGGTCTAGCTGGATAGGAAAAACTGAGGCCGCGAATATCGACGACACCTTTACACGCATTTGGTATTTTGCCATCATCGCTCAAGGGGTCAATCTCGGACTTCCGGTCGATGGTCTTGAATAGCTCGTCGGCCGATGAAGCCGCCTTCGTCAAAGCAATGATTTGAGGTGCGATGGTTGTCATAGCAGTTGCTGCGACGATGACAGCGAGAATGACAGTGAAAACGTCGCCTGTTGAGCAATCAGTATCGTATGCTACATGACTTGGCGGGTTCATCCATTCCAGCTCCATCTCAGTCCCATCTGACGCATTACGTACCACTTTCTTTGACTTCACCCCTGGCAAACATCCGAATACCTTGCCAGAAGGCCAATCCATAGCCTGCGTAGATGCAAAAGAATTCGGTAGAGAACATAACGGCATAGTTCGGGCACTTCTTCATGCCTACTTTTTGAGCATCGCCAAGAAGCTTGTCGTACTTGCGAGACAGCAATGGATGAAGCCAGAACGCATGAACTGTTCGCACTGTCGAGAAGACTTCTTCCGCAAGTTGTCCAGCTTTGGAGTAGATCGGTAGCAGTTGATTCTCGTTCTTGGTGTCAATACCTATGGAGACGCCAACCACGACAATGATTGTTGGAACAATACTTATCGTTATCAGAGTAAGCTTCCATTGTATGACAAAGGCGATGATGAATGCAGAGACGAAGGTCGATACACCTTGAATGATTAACGTGAGCTTCTCGGATATACCATTGTTAACGTTGTTTCCGTTCGTCGTAGCCTGAGTGGTGACCGAGGCTGCTTCATCTGAGTCGAAATACGCAATGTTCTGCCGAAGAATGTGTCGTATGAAGTCCAGTCTTAGCGCCTTAGTGGTCCGTATTGCCGCGATCGAGATAAAGGCCTTGAAACATAAGCATACGTTTTAGCGATACGAATAGTTTACCACCTACCGAGTGTATGTAGACCAGCCCAAACTTTGCAATGAAGAGATACACAAAGTACAGACTATACTTGTCCACTTCTGAGCGGTATTGTGCTGGCGTAATCGAGCCCGTCGCAAATCCAGTAAATGTTGACACGAATTTCCCAAAGACCAGGTCCCTGTAAAATGAGAAGAATAAGTTAGTGTGTGTTTGTCAAGTGACCAAGGCTAAGCGCTGTAAGATTCCACAGCCCTTTATCTTCCTATATGACAAACCTAGATGGCGTGCACGTATGACTTACATTAGTGGAAGTAAGGTTCCAGCGGCGATTGCTGCGATAAACGCAATGATGTTGAGCGCCCAACTGGTGCGATCTGCATATTTGAAGATGCGCTGACAACGTTATTTTCGGCGTTTCTCTAGTTCTGCCTAGCATGCTTACCACGTAGCCGCCCATACCTCCCTTTGGCTCCTCAACCGCGCCATCGCTCTTGTCTGTTGGTGTTGTACTTCTCTTGACGTCATCGCTTGTGCTCTGCTCAGGCGTATCAAGCAAATCCTTATCTGGCGACATATTTGATGTGAATGTTACATGCGGCGGGTAGGCAGACAGCAGTGCTTTACCCCGATATCTAAAGCCATCTCAATGAAGTTGAGCATTGCGTCCGGACTTTGCAAAGCCCGGACCCGCGGTGAACAGGCGTTCGGAAAAGGGCGTCGCAAGCAGCTGGATATTTCCTTTATGGATCGGTATACGAGTAATGCGAGCCAATCGGCGAATTTTTGAAATCTTCGGCCTAGTCACGGGGTTGCGCGTTCTTCGCATCTCTGCTAGTGAAACCTGGTGGCAGCGTTCGGCTTCACAGCATCATAGTTTTGACTCACTCGAGTAGGCTCTGTTTCGCAATATTAGGCTGCTGCCTATGCTGGCGTGATTCTGGCTGTGAGTAATGACATCGTTGATAATTCGCAAAGCCGCGGATCCCGAAAAGTCCGTCCTCCGCACACACCCACATTACAATCCAGTCTGGCACTTCACGCGTAGAACAACCGCGGCACCGATTGCGTAACCGCCACCATGGAAGACGACGACATGGATGGATCGCTTGATGGAGCTATGTCCAAGCGTGCGGTAAGTCGCATAAGAAATACCAAGGGCGGCATACACGTTGACGATCCACATCTAGTGCGATAGTTGCCGAACGCGCAAGATACGTTGCGATAGAGGCCTGCCATGTTCCAACTGCAAGGCGAGTAAATTGGGTATGTTCTACTTGGCATGTTCCGGGGATCGCTGCTGATTCGTGCAGCTTGCAAGACAACTCCTCCCCAGCAGAAGGCGCAGCGACAAAGGGTCCACATCTCTGAAGAATAGTACGTATAAATCGCTTGTGGCGTAGTCGTCATCGTTTGTGGCGCCAGTCGTACCCACACTGCTACCGATTTTCTGGGTAAACGTGCGTTCGCATGGGCTTAAACGACTTCGCGGCGCTCTCAGGTCGCGTACTGCGGGATGTCAAGTCCGCTGTGGCCAATCAACCGAGTTGTCCGGATCTGGTGTTGAGTAATCTGATCAGGACTGACTCCGCTTAGCGAGAAGAAGATTGATCGAATTGAAGACCGTTTAGCAGGTATCGAACATGTTCTTGCTAGTCTTGCAACGGTAAAGACTCCTATGTACGAACAACACGTGAAGCATACACTGACTTCGTACATTAACATTCTAGAAGCTTGGCAGTCTAGACCTCCAAAAAGACTCCCACGATACTAGCAGCCAGTCGCGGTCGAGTAGGGTTGGTCCTTCCAGAAGTCCAGGAAGTGGTCTCGTCGATGCCCATACACCCGCGCCATTCGAGGGCGAGAGCTCCATCAACAGCCAGTCTGATTATGCTCGAGCGATGTTGGCGCAAGCTATTGGGAGCACACCCTCTATCGGCCAGAATGAAGAAGTCAAGATGGCGCTTACTGCTCTTGCAGAGATGGTTTCTCAGCAGGGCCAAAATAACGCGTCTTCCAACCACCTGATCAACAACTCTCTTGCCGACATTGACCCTGCAAATCTAGAGCGCCCACCGTGGGATACAGCGTGCTACGCTTTGGAAAAGGCTAGTGGTAAGACGCCACATATTGTACATCTCGTTCAGAGCTGATGCAATCAGAATATCCAACTATGGCATTTGCGGTGGTGTTTCCATTCTTGCGGATGGCTAATCTTAAAGATATTTTCTACGAAGCGTATCATAACCCAGAAACTTGTAGCGCCGCTCGACGCGTGCTCACTTTTGGCGTTCTGGAGAATGTGTTCAACGAGTTTCGGGTCTTTCCACTAGTCAACATGGACACTACTAACTACTACACATACGCCACCATATGCAGGAGGCAGACAGAAGTGGCCCTGTCGCAGTTGGCTATATGCTTGCCAGCAAGCTATGAGAACATCATGGCCTTGGTACTTGGTGCAGCACAAGCGGTTGAGAAGTGCAGACCCTCTCTATGTTGGACTATGATATCGAGTGCAGCAGGCTTGTGTCAAAGCCTAGGTTACCACCGTATCAACACCATGGTCAACGACAACCCGGAAGACCGTCAAACGAAGATCCAAATCTTTTGGATGATATACATGCTCGACAAAACCCTTTCTTTACGCTTGGGTCGCTCAAGCATCCTCCAGGACTGGGACATATCTCTGCCGTTCGTTGTGTCGAGTAATCCTGACGACAAGAATCCCGAATCAAGCGACATGCTCTCGTACTGGATTAAGGTCGCGCGAGTACAGGGTTTGACCTACGAGAAATTGTTCTGTCCTGCTGCCTTTTTGAAGTCTACCGAAGAGCGCACGCGCATCGCCATTGATCTTGTTAATGCTCTCAACCAAGCCTGGTACGAACGAGGAGATGCTTCACTTGTGGATTTCAGTCAGCCAGGCCATGCATTTAGCCTTGGTTCAGAGCGGCCGAGCATGATAGGTCACACCCCGAATGAGACACCGAAACCGTCTCAATACAAACGCTATGTACACAAGTCACCTAACATGGGGCGTGACCCAGGTGTTAGCGAATACATCCAAGGCAAGCTCTCCCATTCCCACCATCAAAACCAACTGACTGATCTGGGAAAAGGTTCTTTTGAGCGTGTTCAAGACATCTTTTTCTACTCTGATGTTGTCATGCACTATTCAACCGTCGCACTGATTCAGAGAGCGGTGAGTCCAAGCAACATGTCATTCAATCAGGAATGTCTCGAGTCTTCACGAGCGGCTCTTGTAGCGCACATGAGAGCAAGTGCGCAATTCAATAAGAAGGGCCAAGAAGATCTATGGTCGGGATATGTGCACTGGTCGGTTCTCCAGGCGCCCTTCACGCCGTAAGTTGCCCCAACAGTCTGCACGCTGCTCAGCTAATCCAAAACAA
>Ga0265797_10001923_pt1 | contig 35958 bp, 36 predicted proteins | sample P2T30metagenome_FD_192433 | JGI IMG/M metagenome (GOLD analysis project Ga0265797, IMG submission 192433) | Plant litter microbial communities from East Loma Ridge, Irvine, California - P2 T30 | ecosystem: Environmental > Terrestrial > Plant litter > Unclassified | place: USA: California...
ACAATCTTCCCCTCTAGACAAACACCCTCGTCACGTTGACCGAGACACAAGTTGGGTTGTCTGGCTTGCCCGCACCCAATCCCCATGCCAGGTTGTTGTACCTGTAGCTGGCATAGTCCGTGTCGCAAGCAAACCAGCGGTAGAATTCCTGGTAGTTGCCTGTGTTGTTCTCGCCGCGGACGTAGCCCTGATACGTAAGTTCGTCCTGGGAGTCGAAAGCCAGCATAGTCGTATCGCTTCCGCTTCCGGGGCTGAGAGTGATGCCTGCAAGGTTGGAAGTTGGGTCGAGGTTGAAAGCCGCTGATGAGGGAATGTCCAGGGTGGTGGTGTTCAACCACCAGGTCAAGATGCCTGGTACGCCGAAGCCGTCTTCTGGTGCTTGAGAGTAGACGGATGTGTTGAATTGGAATTGTGCGCCGTCGAGGGGTTCTGGGCTGTCACCTACGCCAGCGTTGCTGAGGCAGAGTGATTCGATGGCTGCACCGACGTGACAGGCGCTTAGCGTGTCGTTGACCTTTCCGTCTTCGGATGTGACGACTAGGAAGAATGGTGCAGAGCTGATGTTGTAGAACGGATCCTGTGCGCTCGTAACGGCAGCTGCTGCAAGGGTGAGGGCGATGGATGAGGTCTTCATTTTGGATGATGTCTGTTAATCTTGTAGGTGGTCGATGCAATGATAGAGTCTGAGGTATGCTAGGCGTTGATCGAGTATGTAGGAGCTGATGAGTGCATTTTTTCGGCAACGGCACGGTCGAGCTTTATACTCACGATCATCCTTCGTAGTCGCCGTATTGGCGCAGCCTCATCGCAGCTCCCTCCAAAGGTTCCACCTGCACAGCAGTCATGTGTTCCACCATAACGGGCCCCAGCCAGCCCATGACGTTCCGCTACCCGTTAGCTTTGGCCGCCTTGCCACACCCACGATGATCCTTTCCAGTCGGCTGCGTTCGCTCCGTATGCAGTACCGCACGGCATGCCCGATGAGGGCCAGCGCAACTCAATCAGGGCAGTTATAGATCAACCCCGCGCGTTAGCGAGCGAAGCTTTCCCCAGCCTGCCGGATAAGTCTTGCATAAGTGCCACAAGTGCCACAGCCGCACAGGGCCTCAGGGTGCATGTAGCGTGAGGATCAGCTGTCAATACGAGGGTCGAATCGATAGCTCAGTACCGAACCTGCAGGTGAAAAAGTAAAGGTGCGGCGAAAAAGCTGTGTTCGTGAGCGTGAGCAATATGAGAGGCATCATAAGCACTGCTTTGGAAGGCTGATTAAGCCTAGTACGAGCTCGTATATGACCTTGCTTGTGATGTGCTGATGCATTCAATATTATGTTAATTGTGCACCCTCGTACGATGAAGATGATGGTGGAGAGTAGTACGTTGCTCTCCGTCAATGACGCAAGGGTTCAGGTCGGTTGTAAGTCGGAGTTACCCTGTTAGCGTCAAAGCTTATCGATTCCAAACTCGCCGGAGGTGTGACATCGTCTACGGCTTCAGATTTACACACTCACACCAACTACGAGATGAATGGCTGTGATCGGGATACTGCCTTTGCGATGGTCGCCTTGATTCACTACGCGTCCACCAGCACCTTCCGGATACGAACTGACCGGTCGCAACACCTAATAATATACAGAGCGCCGGACGCGTAGAATACTAAGAACAGAGCTACGAAGCCATTCTCGAGCCACCGTTGCAACTCTATACTCCTAGGGTGAGGTAAGAGCTTACGATTACATACTACAAACTGTATGTATGCTTGAGGACCTTATTCCATCGACATCAGAGCGTTGACTGACGACAGGCGCAGTATCGCAATAACCCTTTCGATCAACCATGATGCAACCACTGGACACCCACTCCTCGTATACGCGCAACACGTAGCTTCGTCATATAACCAACTCCGGCAGCCGATAAGCCACCACACTAGCGATGTCTTGCTCCGCCATCATATCCACTGGCACCCAGCGCAGTGGCCGGCTCGTCGTCAGCATGTGCGCTCCTCCTCTCGGCCGAGTCCCGCGATACACCCTCATAAGCAGGTTTTGGTTGCGTCCAGTACCAACAGGCCCATGTGATCCAGCAGAAGATCACATCGAATCCCACGCTGCTCACTGCTGGGTGTTCTAGCAGAGCACTTTGGATTCCCACAAAACCACCATAGGCATACGCTGTTGCGGTAGTCCATGCCAGCATCAGTCCGGCATTCCCGAGGACCAGTGCCCACATGTAGCTGTAGACCTTGTCGGTGAATTGAATATCCTCGATGAAGAACGAGGCCGGTACAACAGCGCGTGCAACCGGCAAGAGCATCAAAGCGATGTGTGGAGCCATGAGCACCGGCATGAAGTGTGTAGGGTGATGCCAGTAGTGTTCATCTGCTAGTTGCATCGCGGGATAAGCAGTTGCGAAGATGGCGAAAAGGTTTAGGAGCCATGGACCTAGCCACGCTTGCCGGCGTGAACCATATGACGATGGAGCTGGTGCCGGCGGGCTTAACAGTAAGGTGAGCATGAAGAGGTTTGTAGCAAAACTGATGGCCACAATCTGGCCAAGCAGCATGAATGCCCATGTATATCGAATGCCGCGACGTATTCCTAGATCTGTTAGTCCTGTTTATCAAATAACACAATCACTTTATACCTTTCTGCTCCAGATACAATCCTAGGCCCAATGCGAAGAAGAAGATCTGGTGTGACCACCAGTACCGCGCATATCCGATGATGACAGTCTCCCATGCCTCTCGAAACAACGAAGTCTCTTTCAACCACAACCCCCAGTGATTCTGGTCAGGTTCAAGCTCGTAGTAGCTACGCCACATCAGCCAAGACTGATAGCTGACCTTGAAGTACTGGAACATGTGCGTCCATGTTGTGAGCAAGCTGCCCGCAGCAAGTGCACTGAAAAGCCAGACATGTCTTCTTGGTGGGAGCTGTGAGGTAGTTGACTTTCGCAGCACGCTAGCTCTTTTGACAAGTCTCAAGATGATGAAGACCGCGACAGAGAAGCATGTCAACAGATAGGAGAAGAAGATGGCATAGGGCCGGGTGTTGGTATCGGACCCTTCTGGGGGCGGTTCGCGATGCATGGAGCGGTGCGGGACAGAGTATCCAGGCGGCCCGAATCCTGGAGGGGCCATCGTGAGACGATTGTCGGGGTTTGTTGGGCAGCCATCACGTACAGTATGCTCTCCAGCCTTTATGGTGCCGTCGACAGTGACGAAACGTGTCAAGTGCGGATCAAAGGGCTCTTCTGCTTTGCCGGCAATGTGTATTGATTAACGGCTATCTTGGGACTGAGCTCCTAGAATGCGGCCGCGGTCGGTTGTTGCGCCAATGATGGCGTGGCTGACGCAGGGATGGCCACTCTCCACAACACGTGCCCAGGTGCCTCGGTGCCAAGGCGCCAGTGAGATCGTCATGTTTTCCCAGGTCCGTCGCGGTCTCGTCTTCGAAGATTCTCGTCCCTTGTTTTGCTTCAAGTAGCTTTCCTCCCCTGTGCTAACCTTCGCTGTTGCTTTCTCGCACATTCTTCTTCTCTGTCACGACAAACTGCAAACGCCAAACCTCACAACACGGTGATGTCAGGCACACGGACCATTTGAGCTTTGCAAACCCTGATTGGCTGTTGTTTCATCATTTGGACCTCACCGCCACGCCCAAGCTACCAGACGCCCAAGTTGCGTAGCTCCGTCGATATTTTCCAGTCATCTACTGTGGTGTTTGAACATTCATTGAAGCTGTCGCCGCGATGACCGATACACCGCAGACCACGGCGGGTGCCAACCCCAAGGAAGCCAGGGTCCTAGAGCAGCATCTAGACCCAAGCTTCGACTTCTCAGAGTTTGACCCAGCGACGCCAGCGGCAGAAGAGGGCGCAGATAACGCCTCCAACTCGGGCGACCGCCAGCTTCCGGAATCATCGTTGCGGTTACAGGGTGGCGACATCCACCGCGACCTGTACAAGATTGCGGCACAGAACAGACGGCAAAAGTTGCACCAACGAGCAGCAACCTTTTCTGATGCAGTTCACTTTGGCCGCAACCCTGCTCCGTCAATCTCAGACGTTGACCATGACGAGCTACCCGTTCGCGACCAGCTCGCGCCCGGCGGTCTGAGACGCCAATACTTACAACGGCAAAGCAAACGTGTCAGCTACATCTCGGAGCCTGTTACGCGAAACTTCATTTCGTTCCTTGAACTGTACGGCCAATTCGCTGGTGAAGATCTTGATGAAGATTCGTCGGATGCGGAATCTGCCGTTGAAGAGGAAGATGAGGGGCAAGGCGAGCGGAGACCACTTCTCGGACGCCGACAGAGCTCGAAGAGACTGAGGGCTCAGGGTGATGCGGACCAAGTCAAGACCTTCTTTACTCTCCTAAAGGCGTTCATTGGTACCGGAATCATGTTCTTGCCCAAGGCCTTCAAGAACGGCGGAATGTTGTTTTCGTCGATCACCATGATCATGGTTTCTGCCATTACAGCGCTGTGTTTCGAGTTGCTGCTAGCGACAAGAAAGAGATATGGTGGTGGTGGTTATGGTGACTTGGGTTCTATCGTTGTGGGACCCAGATTCCGTGCCCTCATCCTGGTCTCCATTACGCTCTCGCAAATCGGCTTCGTATGCGCTGGTCTCATCTTTACTGCCGACAACCTTCGATCGTTCCTGGATGCTGTCACTCATGCTGAGGAGCCTCTTTCAACCAATGCGCTCATCGGTATCCAGATCGCTGTTCTGATACCCATGTCCTTCATCCGAAACATCTCCAAACTCGGACCTGCCGCCCTTCTCGCCGATGTCTTCATCCTCATCGGCCTGACGTACATCTACTGGTACGATATCTCATCGATCTCCAAAATGGGCGGTTTCAACCCGTCTATTGAACTCTTCAACCCCCGCGACTTTACTCTGACTATTGGTTCCGCCATCTTTACCTTTGAGGGCATTGGCCTGATCCTTCCCATCCAGTCCAGCATGAAGGAGCCCGAGCACTTCAGCAAGCTCCTCTACATCGTCATGCTCATCATCACCGTCATTTTCACCTCCGTCGGTGTGCTCTGCTACGGAACCTTCGGCGAGAACGTCTCCGTCGAGGTCATCACCAACTTCCCTCAGACCAGCAAGCTCGTCAACGCCGTCCAGTTCCTCTACTCCATGGCCGTTCTCGTCGGTACACCGGTGCAACTCTTCCCCGCTATGCGTAACATTGAGCTCAAGATCTTCGGTCGCGCATCCGGCAAGCAGAGCAACATGACCAAGTGGAAGAAGAACGCCTTCAGGACGTGTCTCGTCATTCTTTGCGGTGCCATCGCTATCCTTGGAGCTAGCGACCTCGACAAGTTCGTCGCGCTCATCGGAAGCTTTGCATGTGTACCTCTGGTGTACATCTACCCTGCCTACCTGCACTACAAGGGTGTCGCCAACCGTCCTTGGGAGAAGTTCGGTGACATCTCCATGATGGTTATCGGTGTCGTTGCCATGGTGTACACTACCAGTATCACACTTGCTAGGTGGTCTGAGACCTAAGAAAAGAAAGAGGGGTGATTGGAAGAGTACAGAAAAGTCCCTTTACAGTACGGTGGAAGCAGCGTCACTATTGCATAATTTGTTTCTCGCACGGCGTTCAGGTTGATGGGATGTCTTTGTATGGAATTTTTAACGCGCGCATGTTACAGTTACGTGTAACGATAATGGCATACTAGTACGAACTTATGTCCTCGCATCTCCCCTGTGATGAGCTCTACAGCTCAGTTACCTCGCTTCCCCTCTCACAAGCGTTTTATTACTGATCAACATTGAACGCCTCTTGCAACCTACGCCAGAACGGGAATGCCTCTCTTGATGCCCAAAGTTCAAGAAAGCAAATAATGACACAATCTGCCTTAAACAGCCAGAGAAGCCAGACGGAGATGTCGTAAAGGTACCGCCAGGCGACGAGCATTATCATCTCCATTAGTGTCATGTCAACATCATCGGGCTCAACAACACCCAGCCATGCATTCGCAGCCTCTATTTCCTCTCTCGTCATCCTCCTCTTAACTGCCGCTTCCGCCTTCTCTTCCTCCCTAATAGTCCTCTGTTCTTCCCTCTCTATACCTCGCCAAATCTCCGCCAAATCTTCTAATCCTTCTCTTTTGATCTCAAACCACTTTGTCCGACACAGTGGACATTTATTACTATTCGGCATTCCTGATGCGAGAGTCTTCCGAAGGCACTGATACCCGAAGATGTGGTCAACGCAATGTGGTGTGTTGGTAATGAGAACGGGTGCGTGGGAGCCGTGGAACGGGTCTTGGTAGATTCCGCATGTTGTGCCTGGGGTGGGATAGAGGGGGTGTGAGGGTAGGAGCGGGAGGAGGTTGCTGGCGAGGAAGGTGGGTAGGGTGGTTGTGGTGGTTTGGAATAGTGTAGGAGGTACAACAGGCCTACGCTGACCTGGATTGGTTCTTGGTAACGGGGTAGGATCAAGGAGTGTTGCAGTGACGGAAGGGGGAAAGATTTCAGTTAATGATGGTGGGGTATAGTCTTCTGGTGACGCAGCGGGTTCTGATTGTTGTATGGGAGAAGACGGGCGGTATGGTTGGCTTGGGTCTATTCCTCCGAAGCGGTCGCGTCTGCCTCCTGGATAAAGATCAAGTGGTGAGATTCTCTCGTGATGGATCCAGTAGGGGCGGGTGGTCGGATGGCTTTCGCCTGTTTGGGGAGGAGGAGCAGACATGTTCGCGGGTTCGATGGTTGAGCGCTGTGGTTGCGGTGGGGGATGGTTATAGAAGCTCTTTACGTTGAGAAATATTCACTAGTGGATCGACTTGGGCGATGGAATGTGTAGCTGCATGGAGAAGTCTACTCGAATGGGTCGTGCCCTGTCTTTCATTGCTTTGGACCACTGCCCACTTCACCGTACCACAAAGTCCCTTTCGAGTGATGAGAGCCTGCAGTTAAATATTCACCTCAAGCTAATCTAAGGCTACAACGTGAGCTGAGAAAGAGAGATACCCAAGGAACCAGCTACACGCATTTAAATCGCGTTCTTCTCCACTTCTGCTCTCGGATCATCGACAACCTCCCACTCATCTTCCACATCGATCTTGTCCCATTCTTCTTCATCCGAGTCCAAGTTCAGTGTCTCGAACTCTTCCTCGGGAACCTTCTCTTCGGGGGCCTTGGACTTATCTATAGCCAACACCCTGTCCAGCTCGGCACGAGCAGCGGGATCCGTTTGCACCGAAGCGAGGTTCTCGACTGCGAAACGCGATTTGATAGTTTTTGTGCTTGTCTGGCTCCTGACGGGCAACTGAGTCCTCCTACTTTCCACATCAGAGGGGTTGAGGGAGTATGTCGGCACATCGCGTTTGACAGGTGTTGTGGGGGTTGTGCTAGTCGTCGGTCGCGCACCAACCTTGCTCTGAGCGCGCTCCGCTTTCTTAGTAGAGGTGTCCGTCTGTGGTCCATTCCTGAGCATCTCCAAAAGCTCGGGGAAGGAGCATCCGACATTGCCCATATCCGCGACCATTGTGTCGATCTCTGCGTCAGTGTATTTTCGCTGGCGAAGATCACGGATAGTTGCCAGGCGTGCTCTGAGGCCTGGTGAGCTGTCGAGTTGTGTTGATTCGTAGCCAGAAGCCCGAGATATGGTTTTTGGTGGGGCCTTTGTCCAGGCATCCGAGGCCGATTTGGGTGAAGTGTAGACATTAGGCTGGTAAGCTGGAGGCTTGAGAACTCTAGACTTGAGAGGTGTAGGCTCTCCGAAGACTGGCGGCTTGTTTAGGTCACCAACACTTCGACTTGGTATCGTAGTTCTTGATGTATCTTTGGAAGCGGAAGGAGTGCTGAAATCGACATTGGCGTAAGCAAGCTTGGCGAAATGAGATCCATGTACCTCTCCCTTCTCCTGATTGATGGGCGCGATCATTTTCGCGGAGGTATCGGTAGTATTTGAAGAGGTATAGCCCCATGGCCAGGGCCGTGTGAGCCCGGGGAACTTTGCTTCGTCTGAAGTGCCGTCTTGGTTGACAGTCATGCCCGCCCGAGCATGGGATGTTGAGAACAAAGGAGTCTGGTCGGGCGTGGATACAGCCCCTGGTGGTTTTGTGGTTGATGCAGGCCGCGCTGACCGTAATGATCGTGGTGGCTGTTTTGTTAACCATGATGACCCTGGTGATAGCGGTGCCTGCGATGGCAGTGGTGACAGTGATGGCAGTGATGGCGGGGATGCCATGAATGAACCTAGTCGCGATTCGGGAGAAGACTGCACTGCGTTGCGAAGCTCGTGCTCCCTGGGTTGTCGTATCGGTTGGCGGTGAGAGACAAGAGAGGGCCCAGCTGTGGAGGAAGCACGCACGAGAGGTCGATATGTTGACGGAGGTCTATTCCAAGGGTGATCTGGGTCATTGGAGCGTCGTATGGTAAGCGACGAGTAGCTGGGAGGGTCATCATAGTTGAGCGTTTCCCGCCTGCGCCCAGGAGGATTATTGGGAAGACTGTCTTCCGTCGGACTTTCGCAGCCCCATGCAGTTTCCTGCATGCGCCCAAGAAAAGAAGGATTGTTATAAGGACTGTCGTCCGCCGGAATTCTGGGGTCTCTCGAAGGAGACATGATTTCAGAGGTAGATGAGAGGTCGTGAGTGGCGTGGATGTGTAGGAGTGACAGAAGTGGAACTCTGATGGCGGAAGTGCTGCTTTCAAGTAAAAGCTTTTTAGAAGTGAAATGCGACCAGAGCAACCAAGGAAAGAATATGTGCGACAATGTGGCCGAGAGGGGCGTGGGAGGCAGCCAGAAATCACGGACCAGCGCAGTTGACAAGTGGTGCACCGTAGGGGTTTGGCTCAAGGTCAGCATTTCGTGTCATTCCTTGGTTCAGAGGGGGTGAGGAGCCACTGGTACCTTTCAACCCCATGCCAATCATCGTTCTCCTCGTTTCAATTGGACCTTGTATACGTACGCATGACTACAAGACCTCAACGCTCCAGGGAGCTCTTTGACTGCGTACATTGAAGGTTAGTTGTACACAGGAGTAAACGCGCTCTTGGGGTCTACTTGGGCGCGCTCCATGCAGCGACGGCACTCCCAAGTATGTGGCTGGATAGCTCACTTCCATCCCCGAATGCGAATACCGAAGGACGCGATGAGTACAAGGAGTGAAGGTAGCTAATCGATAGGCCGAAGCGAAGAAGTAGCGACAAAGACAGCCAGGTGGTCAGTGTTCAACGGCTACAGCGATCGTTTGGCGGGCCTTTGCCGCGTGCTATACTTAGCTACCACCACCGACACAAGTAAGAGAGGGCCTAAACGTGCGATATCTCGAGTAATGATAGCAAGGCTAAATGGTCAGAGAGAATGCAACGCAGTGCACCATGGTGAGCGATGATGCAGGTGTCGTCCCAAAAGGGAGAGGCGGGCTTGGCAACGCTATGGCCAGCGCGATGGGCGGCCCACTCGATTGTTTGGATTCGTCCCGCGTCACAACATTCAAGGTCCAACACCCCAACGCCCCGACGACGACGCCCCCGGACTGCCCTTTTGCCTTTGGCGTTGATATACACGACTGAATTGCTTCGAGACGACATGTTCAGTTAACCTAGACGACACCTGACCTTTCCCCGGAACGCGACTGCCAGCACCGCGACGCGCCCAACCACCCGCACTTACTTCTACCTCTCAGACATTCGCCATGGCTGCCCGCACAAAGGCACCCACTGTAGGGTCCGCTGGATGGATCCTCGAGGAGCGCCATCAATCCAACACGCTTGTATCCCAAGAATTGGAGGATTTTGGCTTCTCTGTGCGCAACGAGCTGGAATGGCTCAACGAGCACATGTTCGACATTTTGGCCAGCGACAGACCGTATGTCGCGTCTACCTTGCGTCAACACGCGCCAGACTGACTCTCCGGTAGACACAACCTCGATGTCTTCAAGACGCCCGGCAAATTACGCGGCAAGACGCCTCGCACCGCGCGAAAGAAGGCGGTCGATCGCCAGGTAAGAGTTTGCGCGTCGCCTTCCATCCCATACTAACATCAGCCAGCCTCTTGCCAGCATCAAGTCCGCGAACGCGCAGAAACGCACAAGCGCCGCCGAAGAGAGTCTGCGAAACGTCAAGGCTAGATTCCAGATCGCCGAAGACGCAGAGAACACGGTTCGACAGTCGCCTACCGTCGCCCGCACGCCCATCGCGCGACAGCTATTTACTAAGCCCGAGAGCGCCGGCAAGGAGAACGTTGACACTAGCTTCCAAGCGAATATATTCGATAAGCGCCCAGCACAGCCTCTTGCACCAGCATGGAACCCTGTCCAGTCCTCACAGGAGACAGTAATGACTTCAGAAGCCAGCGAGGTCTTCTCACCACCACAAAGCTTCTCAACACAACCCACACAGCCCACTCAATCCTTCCGTCATTCGATACACGACAAGGAAGAAGACCGCGACACTGGCGATTCTTTCGTCTCAGCAAATGAGGCTTTCGCGAGCAAGAATGCCTCGCGGGAAGCTTCGCGCGCCAAAGACGCGGACGCCGATGCGATGGAAGTGGATGACGAATACAAGGCCGACCGCTCGCGATCTGATACCGATGGTACCATGATTCACCATGACCTTTCTGACGCCGAGGATCACAGCATGGAGGATATGGAGGACTTCCCAGAGCCACCACGCGTAGTTTCCGAACAGTACAGCATCTCCGTCGAGACCCACGACGCGCTTGACACCGCGAACAACCGCGCCCTGGCGCCTGAGCCAAAGAACATCTACGCGCCCGACCACTCGACTACGCCCTCGGGCCCGCCGCCTGCGTCACCAGAAGTCGAGCACAACGATACCCTCATTCATCATGATATCGATGATCAAATGGACATGGACGATGATGTGCGCTCGCCTTCAGACAACTCAAGCCCTGTAAAGCCGCTCGTTAGGAAAAGCAGTCTTACCTTTGCCTCCCTTCCCGCACGCGAGCCATTGCTCCCGAAGAAGAGCATGGGCAACCGAGTATCGCGCATTAGTCACATCGACCAGAGCAAAGCCCGCAACAGCCAGATGGGCAGATTCACAGGAGGAAAGAGTCTGGGAGGCTCGCAGCTCGCGCATCCTGCGGAGATACAACACGCCGATGACTCGGATGTAGATATGGAACGCCCGGAGCTTCAGCGAGAGGAATCGGAGACAACGAAGGTTCACAACAAGACCTCGACCCAGCGTCTATTCGAGCGAATCAACATGCTCAAGCAGCAGAACGAAGCGCCGAAGCGCATTAGTCAGAACATCACATCTGCGCAGTCGCAGCCTCAGGAACCCACACAAGCAAAGGAAGAAGTGGCACCTGTTCAGACTTCACAGCCAGCGTACCCGAGTCTCCCAGCACCCGAACCCGCACAAGAGGACGACGACGATGACGACTGGATCTCTCCGGTTCGGACAGCAGCAGTCGCACCCAAGGTCGCCAGGCCTGCTTTCAACAAAAGCCATACTGCTGACGTCCAGGTCTCTCCAGCTAGGCATGTGCCGCCGAAGCTCACTTCAGTCTCAAATCCGGATCTCACAGCAGTTGCTGAATCAACCACGCCGGTTGGCTCTCCGACTAGTAAGAAATACATGGATGGCCCCCTAAGTGCTTCGAAATCTAAACTGTATTCAGCATTCCGCGCAGCGAAAGAGAAGCTCATCGGATCGAGTGCTACCAGCGCTCAGGTGAAGATGGATGCACTCAAGGAGAGCCCTGCTAGGCCCAAGTTCCCCTCTTCAGATCCATCAGAAGATGCCCTAAGCAGCCCCAAGCGCGCAGAGAGGCCGGCTACCATCTTTACTCATATGCGCTCACCTTCCAAGGACTCTATCAAGTCCGGTAAGAGTGCTACTATGCCCGGTAGCCCACTCAAGGGAGACGGTCGACGGACTCGCAGCTCCACTGAACGCGAGAAGCAGAAGGAGAAGGACGCGAGAGAGAAGGAAATGAGAGAGACCAAGCAACAACAGCGTGCTGAGGACAAACTCAGGCAGATGCGCGAGAAGGAACAAAGCAAGGCTGCTGCACATGCCCAGAAGGCCAGAGCCATGGGCGCAAAGACACCGACCGCTATGTCGTCGCAATCAAGTCTTAGGCAACCCACTGCATCAGCTGCGAGTAAGACACCAGCGCAGGCAGCACCGCAACAACCCGTGTCTCGACCTGGTATCCCTCGATCGAACACTGCTTCCTCCAGGGAGCAAGACGTGGACTCTGGCGACGAAATGCCACCCCCTCCACCGCCGAAGAGCCTGTTGCCTACCACTAAGACAACGAAGGCACCTCTTCGGGAGCCTAGGAAACTTGCCAAACCATCAAGCAAGGACGCTATTACAAAGGCGAAGGCACCCCAGAAGATTATGGTCAACCTCAAGAGCAGCCAATACGGACAAGCACCTCCCCCTGCTGCTCGTCCGGCTCCTTCGTCTAGCAAACCTCTCCCGTCAGCTCCTCAGAACTTGGGGAAATCTGTGGGACCTTCATCAAGGCCTCCTACAGCCGCAGCGAACCGCCCAGCTTCAGCTTTGTCTACCAAGTCTGCACCTGGAACCAAGTCTGCAAGGCCGATCTCTAAGCCTCCCGCGCCTCAAGCCGCCCGCCCGCAATCTGTGGTTGAAAAGCCCAAGGCTTCAACGTCTCAACCACCGCGCGCTGATCTTGGAGCTGCCCGACCTATATCTCGCCTACAGACGGTTCAGGATGCGAACCGTATCAACATTCCTCCTGTTAACCCTGCAAAGCCTCCTCCCAAGCGACAGTTCCCAGGCGAAAGCGACGAGACCCTCCATCGCCCGGCCAAACGACCTTCGCAACAGGCGAAGAACCTCAACCCAACTACACCAGCGCATGCTCAGTTTGCGAAGGGCAAGATTCCGTTCGCGGAGTCCGCATACCAACCCCAATCCCAGGCACCCACGATACAGTACCCCAACGGAGATGACATCAAGCTGCCTGAGATCATGACCGACTCGGAAGACGAAGACTCTGAGAACGAGTTCGAGCAGCCCAGCTGGGTTAACACCCCCAACCTCCGCGAGATGCTGAGCAACCAACAGCTCATGGATCCCGAGCACATCTTCGGTCCCATTGCACCGCTGGAGATGGAAAAGGTCTTCCCCAACAAAGAGCGCCACAAGCGTTTCCGCGAGCGCACCAGCAGCGCCTACTGGGCCAACGACGAAGTCACCGCCGAAGAGAAGCGCAAGGAGCGCGAGGCCAGAGAACGCCTCGTCCGCGATGGCGGATGGACGTACAACCCCTCGCCTCTTCCCAAGCAATCTGGCTCATCTCGTTAAGACTATCACGACGGCATATGTGGGGTGGCATTACATTCTTCATCCATTGTATGTGCATGCTCCATCCATAACGAGCGTGTTGATGGCGTAAAACTTTGTGTATTGTGTATATATTATATCGGGCGCAGCATCACGACCGCATGAAGCGCATGAAGAGGCAGAGCGAGCGTGCTTCAAAGGGTTCTTGTCATTGTTTTTATAAGGTGTTTTGTAGGATGGGATGGACGAGCATCGGCCCCGATTGAGTGGCTGGCTATGATTGCTTGGTGTTTTGAGTGGGCGTTTTTTGTTTTTGCTTACTTCCTTTCTTCTGAGATAATCTTTTGTGTAGTCTTGGTCAATGATGAGACTATTGTCATGTTCATACTGAGCTGTTCATACTGTGTGCTTAATCATACTATCAGCGTATCCATTTAAGAGTCTGTGAATTAACTACAGACTGTACAACCGTTGTAAAAGTCAGTCGCAGTGTTTGCTTCTGGTCCGCCTGACTCGTCCCGTCCCCGCGAGGCAAATGCATCTTCCGACAATCGTTTATCAACTCATCATTCTATCCCATTCCAGCAAATCGAACGCCCTCTTTAAGCGCCTGTACGATACCTCCAAAGAGCGTTCTAGGCCCTGCTATCAAAAGAGGAAGTGACAGCGGAAGGCAGAGGACAAAATAGGCCGACTGCATCAATACGGTAGTGGAAATGTGATATACGGGCGAGCTTCAGACCGGGTACATGTACCAAACGTGCGGTTCCTGACAGCCGTGACGTCCTCCCAATACTTGGAACGAAGACGGATATTACCTCCACGACCGGGAGCGGGGTTTTGCCAACTACCTCGGCCGGCAGTATGGCTTAGAAGAAGACGGAGCGTCAAGCCAAATGACAGGCTGTCCACAGTTTTGTCATGACGCTTATCGGTGAACTAACAAAAGGCGTCCGTCGGCGTCTTCGGCACGTATCTTGAGTTGCCCGGCTGGTTGCATAGTGGCGGCCACGTTGGTGGAGGGTATATAAACGTGTCACAGCCTCTTCCTTTTCACACCGATAGGATCGTCTATCAGTGTGGGCCTCCGCACGGGAGCGGAGCGGAGGAGGGAGAGGGTACTTACATGCACTAGAGGCTATAGCTCGATGGCGTCTTCACCGTGTGCGGCAATTGAATGGAAGAGTCCGCCCTACTCCGAGGAGCTGCAGCGTACATCTCCCCTACGATCCATATGCGTGTGTGTGACCCGATGTGCTGGCTGGTGTGGTGGCCACCGCCTAAAGAGATGGAATAGACAATGACAAACACGTGAGGTCATGTGAAGAAGAAAAACATGTGACGCGCGTTCGTAAGGGGGAGAAAGACGAGGTACGTTGCCGCAGGAAGGGAAAGTAAGAAGGGAAAGGGTCGCGAAGAGAGCCCAAAGAGTGAGGCATGCTTGCCCTAATCGGCTCACCTTCCGTAGCGACTGTTCAACCATGCTCGCGCATAAAGACTCGCACCGTGACACCTGTCAGTGCTGTCAGGAACATGTCAAATCGTACGCCGTGGTACCTGAAGCGCCCAAGCTAGCCGGTGCCGTGACACTTGTCCTCATTTGCGCATCTGACCCGGAGCAGGTGTTTGGGGTCTGTCTGAGTAGATTGCCAAGGACCATGTGCATGCAAGCTCCCTGTAGTTGTTCGCCGTCCTTTTTGAATGGTTCGGCGTCGATGGATCCAATAGAGTGAATGATCTCGCTTGGTCGCAGTGACTAGAAACGGGCATCGGTTCGTGCGATCCGTCTGGGTTTCCAGGTCAATGGAGTGGACTACTCCTCGGGCACTATGTTAGCACCATAGATGGAGATCGCGGAGGCATCTAGCGGACATGGGTAATATTGCGTGAGAGATGGACCTAGTAGATAGGCAGCGGTATCGATATCGGATACCTATCTCAATTGTTGCACACCGAGAGGGTGAGGCTCCTCTTGTCGCACTGAGAGCATCGAATTGCGTTCTCAAGAACCAATACACCAGTGTGCAGCTAGTAAAGCGAGTATCGGTGTGGTGATGCGCGCATGCTTTTGCTGCTTTCACTGAACGTGCATCTGCTGCTCGAGTGTCGTCGTAAGTCGTCCTACCGTGTGGAAAGCGCCACAAAGCTTGATTGCATCACCGCAGCTGTCAGTCAGAACCTTCTCCGGGGTACAGAGCGTGCTCCCTCGACTGTTATGTGCACCAAAAGTCCTTTCGCAAGACGCTGTGTGCCCGCAATTCGTCACCTGTAACACTCCTTGACAGTCGTTCTTGAGATATTAACCGGAAGTCGTGCTTTCTCATAGACACAATGCGAGGATCATCCTTGCATCCTTCTTGTTTTAGCGAAAAGGCACTACTAGGCGCGATCGTGAGATTGCGTTATGGAAAGCCTAACAAGATGGCAATTAAGGAGTCTGTCGTGCAAGAGTGGTTTGGTGGGGCAGTGGACCGACTGCACTCTTGCTTCCGCCTCGTCAGGTTGTGTGAGACACGTCCCAACGCGGCACCCGTCGGGCACGAGGAAAGGCAATTCTGACAGCTTGGTGGTACTATTCGATGCGCCAGCGGGGGCGGAGCACCGTTCAGGCTGTGATATTTGAGATAGCCTTGAAGGGCTACGGGCTTTTCCCTTGTGCATGTCGTGACGTTTGTGGAACGATCGTGAAGACAGCATCGGTGAAAGCAAGAATACTGGAGTGAGCCAGTGCCTCATAATCTTGATCGACACCAAGAAAACCAAGAGAGGTTTTCGTATAGTGGATGAATTTATGATAGTCGTGTCGCGATTTGGCACATGCTTTGCTTGAGAAGGCAGTTGAGAGATAATGGAACGAATGCGTTGAGGATGTACGCGTCGCCTGAGTACGTGAGGCACGACTAGTTCAGTACATCCTCTATCGACACGTTGTCGCGCATTTTACTTTCTGATTTTACCCAAAGAGGCACCACATCCGATATTTCCACCTAAAAAGTAGCTGTGTTACGAGACTACATGTCGTGCTGAACAGACGCATCGCTGGATACGCTCGACTTGCGCATGGGTTCTTGGACTTGTCCCCTCGATGCTGTTGGTAGTCTGTCTCGTGCATCTGGTGCTTGCTGATGCGGTGAACAGCTTGCGGCGATGGAGTGCATGATTCCTCCAGTCTTTCATTACTCATGGCAGACCCTGGTCAACTTTGGGAGGACGACTAACGGCGCCGATGCGTACGGTAAAACGACTCATCAGAGGTACGAGCATGTTGACAGCGTTGTCGTACAACCAGTTCTCTTAGACGCTGGTCCTGCGACGACACCACAGCGCGCGCTCAGCATGGCGTGTGGCCGGGTTGAGATATTTATTCACCTGCGTCATGTCCAATAGACACAGCTATCACACCAAGACATGGCTTCGCCACAAAAATTGTTTTGCCTTGCTCGACGCGGGCCATAGCTTTGGACTCGGAATTGGGTGCGAACTCAAAGAGGTCGCTGGTCATGGCTCTGTACCTGCTGATGTTCGCCGCTCAATTCCAACTTGGGCTCGCCGCACAGCAGTTTCACCCTGAATGAACCTGGCTGATCGAGGTAATTCGAGCCGACTGTCATCCCACTGTGACGGCTTCTGTGTAACCAGCGGAAGCGGAAAGAGTCTGGGCACATGCACAATGATCGATAGCAAGCGCCCATCTCCTCCCCATCTGAGCGCCATGCGAATGACCATTATCCTCATAATGCATTGATCCTTGGCCCAATCAACGCAATGAGCTCGAGCGAGTCCGCTTAGGATCTCATGAAGTCACTCTTCTTTGACCGGAAGGCAGTGTGAGTTGTTCGAATCTCCCACCGCCGGCCACGCACAGTGACAGCGGGTAAGGCTGTAAGTATCCAAGCTGCTCTGCAGAATGGCACCGATTCGCCAGGAAATAGAACGAAAAAATACACAAGAGCCCTGGAGACGACTCTCATCAAGCCGTGGTCACGGGTCGCGACAGCTGGTGCAGCAACCTGGCTTTCGTCTTCTTTGAGCGGTCTGTACTGAGACATAAACACCGCCTTTCTTCGTGAGCAGGCCTGCAATCAATCCGACCGTATGTCAAAGCGAACGTGACAACGCGACTTGTTTGAAAAGGTCCGGTGAGGCAAGGGCCCGTCGAGAGTCCACTGTGAATGACTTCGCGTCGCAGGCAAGTGAAAGGGCTTGCATTAGAGCGCGCCATGTCTCACTACGAAGAGAAAGATATGTCTGATCCAGAAATTGCATTCAGCCTGCAATGTTTGACGGTAGACAGATTGTTGTTGCAGAGACAAGCCAGCAGTGTCTATGCTGTATACCGTATCTCGAGTATCGCCAACGGGAGCAAGGCTGAACACACACCGACAGTGTGTGCACCAATGACAGGTTTCAACGGAGTTGCAATTGTGCAGATATCCGAGATACGTGAGGAATTGGGCCACGTTTGCAACGAAAGGTAGGAGGGACGTGCGCCGTACTTCCACGGGACGCTGCAGGTAAACATTGCACCGATCCGGTTCTTTCATGCCAGGCCGACAGGGAGTATGCCAGAATAATCTGGTGTTCTCAGAAGGATTGCACGGGAACAATTTCAGTCTGAGCATGCCACTCGTACGGACTGGCCAGGTACGTGCGGCGTGGTGGTACAATCGCCAAGTACCTTCAGCAGCGGATACCGCTGGTATGGACGTAGCGATAGACTAGCCTCCCATAAGCCATGTTCCGTCTGGAGATATGTATAGGTGCCAATCAGGAAGCACAAAATGCCACGTCCTCCGCTGATACCGCCGGTGGCTGAAGAGTTGCTGAGCTGCTCAGCGCTGCCAGCTCGCACGTCCGCGAGCTCATTGGAAATGTTTGGGTCGGCGCATATCTCCTCTCGACAAAGGGACTCATGTATGTCCTGGTGCAGATGCAGGGTTCAGGGCGGATGTTGTGTTTGATGCCGTACGACGCTATCCCCTCGATCCCTCTTTCACTATCGCATTGTTCAGATCCCAGCACTTGCTTTCCGGCAACGGCCGTTTGGTCCAATGAATGGATCCACCACGTCGTAACCTGGCAAGCCATGTAGTGTGGACGCTGGTCCACTTACACACCGGACGTAGTCTGCAAGGCGCTTGGACAAGCTTTGGCGAAGTGCGTCGCCAGGACTGAGCAACTAGCGGGCCGAAGTGAAGGCATGAGTTGACCCATTAAGAAGCCGTGTACAGCACAAGTACCTTGCCCCAGGATACCGTCCTCCTTAGTGACATTAACCGAAAGCTCTCCCGAGAGGATAACCTGGCTCGTTTCCCTACTCTTGGTAAGGCTTGCATCTCATCTTGGTCGACAGCATCTGTACGATCGCCTCTTCTTGACACTTACTGGCTTGGCTGTCAAAGTGACTGGTCGACTGGTACTGTTGCGATAGCCGAGCAAAGTGTCCGTTGGACACCACACGAGGTCCATCCAATCGTCACGGGATCATTCCGTTTGTTGGGCGGAGCCACTGCTGTCGTATTGGGTCATCACCAACGTGTAGCGCACGTCTCCTCGCCATCATCTACTCCAGCAAGCGCGTCGTTGCCCGGGTCCTCTTCAGTCGAACTCAGTACGTACGTCGCAATGACAGTCAGTTGTATCTGGTGCGGTCTGCTAACTGCAAGAAGATTTGTCGCAAGCGTCTGGTAGCCTCCGATCCACGTCCGTACTGGCCGGAGGTATACGGTGCTCATTTCGTCCTCGTGAGCATTTCGCAAACGAAAAAGACGTCAGCCTCTTCTTCCCGTCGCTGCCACCCAAACCCTCTCCACTCCAAGTCGATCTTTCGTTCCACGGCAGCTTAGTCTCGCTTTCCCACCTGGTCTTTGCGTCTTCAAGTCCACCGTTCCTGCCAAGTACCGGTACCTTTCGAAAAGTACCTGCACCAACAGTCTTCGTCTCAGCAACCTGAAAGTTCGCAAGCTATCCTGATGATGAAGATATCGCAAATGCTGAACCCTATCTGCGGTGGCCGCGACGACCACCGCAGTTCGAACTCGCCGACGCCAGCTCCATATCCAGTGGCTGCAGTCTCAGAGCCAAGACGACAAAAGATTCCGAAGGATGCTCCAATCTTTTCAGAAGGTAACAGAACCGTCGGTAACGTCAACTTCCCACCACACGAGGCCGGTGAAGACCATGAACTATTGCACCAGCATCGCCGGTTCCAAATCTATCCTTTGGGAGAGATATCCAGAAAAGGTGTAAGGCACATCCCGTACAACAGCGACAAGAAGGCCTTCCATGAAAAGACTGGACGAGAAGCTTTTGAAAGTAGGTTCTGCTCACCTTCCTGCTAGCTTGATGCTGACTTGGGATTAGTGTTCCAGTACACGTACAAGAGACCAGATGACGAAAAAGAGTACACTGTTGTCTGGGACTACAATGTCGGCCTCGTTCGCATGACGCCTTTCTTCAAGTCGTTGAAGTATTCAAAGGTAGGTTGCTGACTAGCCCACTAGATGAAGAGGAGACTGACTGGTGCAGACGATACCGGCCAAAGCGTTGAGAGAGAACCCTGGACTGAAGGACATCAGCTACAGTATCACCGGTGGGGCTCTGGTCTGCCAAGGTCAGTTGTTGTGATAGCAGTCATACGGAGATGGGTACTGACTTCTTGTAGGCTATTGGATGCCATACCATGCAGCCAAAGCCATAGCAGCGACATTCTGCTACGACATTCGATGGGCACTCACCCCGGTATTCGGCAACGACTTTCCTTCCGAGTGTCTGCATCCGAAGGACCCATGCTTTGCGAAATTCCTCATTGACCCGACCATTGTGCAGTTTTGCGTGCAAGAGACGGTTCGTTTCGCAAAGCTTGGTCCTGCGTATGCTGTTCCCAAGCCCGACGCATCGTCACTGATCGAGACACCGAAGATGCACTGCGAGCCGCCCTTGCTCAAAGAGAAGCTGGTCATGCAACGGCGCGCGCGACCGACCGATATCGAGAGCGGGTATGGGACGGACACTAGTCGGCATGGCAAGTATCTCTGCTCGCCTGAAGTGTCTCCTCGCACTCAGTTCACGCCCATCAACCGCTCGCAATCTCCATGGTCGCCACGCACAATCGGCTCTTGCCTCTTGGGCTCGCCTATCAGCTTTCAGGCGCCTCCGGGTTTACTCACGCCAACGTCGGCTCCATACGAGTACCACGTTGAAGGCTTTCGAGCGAAACGGACACATTCGAAAGTCTCTTACGACGACCGCGTCACTCGTCCCGGTACAGCCACCACGGTGGACAGCGCGCACGGCTCAGAGGTGTCCGGTGGCGACGACGACCATAATCGCGATGATGTCAGGGCGGCGGAGATGTTGTTGTCGCTGTGCACTGGAGACAAGACGATGCCACCGACGAAGCGGACGCGTTGTGGTTCGAGGTTCTAGGAGCGGTGTTCCCCACCTTCCTCGCGATATCGATGACTAAAATACCGCCCGTGGTGCTTTCCTTTTCCGTCAGCCATGACGTCTCGTAGCTTTTCCAGCGCGCATCGTCGGCACACTCGTTAAGCAACCCGCATCCAGCCTGGCTTCTTCATCTCCAAGATACCAAGGCGCACTCGTTAAGCGATTTGCATTCAGCTAGGCTTTCTCATGTTCCAGGCGCACTATTGGCGCTTCGGTGTCGCTCTTCGGCGTTGTTTTCCCCTACTTGTTATTCACCAGAAAGAAGATACATAGCATCATGTAAGCATCCCTGCATGAGCAATATCAGGCGGTCTGGCAAACATCATACTCAAAAGTGTAGATAGGTAGATAGCTGCATCTTTTGTGCATAATTACAATCTTGCTATGGTCATCCCGTGTCTTATGGATTACTATCATGGAAGCTCACTTGGAAGCTGCCTTCTGGCTCTCAATCCTCTTCCTTGTCCCATCGATAACCGCCTCTTCGTCCCAGATGTACGTCACACTCTCCTGCTTGTTGACTTCAGCGGCCCACTTGGAGAAGTTGGGCAGTGCATCGAGGCCAGAGATGATAGATTTCGGAAGCAGTTCATGCTTGGCCATGGCATATGTGCGGATAATAAAAGGTGCCGTCAGAGCCTGCAGTTTGTTAGCGTCGCTCGTAATCGTCTGACGATGTACTTACCTCAGCCAACGTGACCTTCTGGCTACCTCCAAAGAATGGCTTCGCGTCCTTCAGTAGCGGCTCGATCTCCTTGGTAACAACATCTACAAACTCCTGGCTCATCTTCGCTTGCTCCTCCTTGGAGTCGCACATCAGGATCTTGTAGAAGAAGCTCCCCGCCTTGCTAAACCAGGTATCGACGAAGAAGCTGATTCTCGCCCGGGTCAAAGCTGCTTCTGGAGTGCCAGATGCGGGGAGAACATGTGAGGGGTACGCATCTGCAAGGAAGGTTGCGACGACGCCGGACTCCGTGATAATTTCGCCATTGAAGTTGATGGCGGGGACGAGACCGCGCTGGGAGGTATCAGTGACCCGAACGAAAGACAGTCTCGAATGCGAGGACTCGCAGGTGCAGTATAGTGATATTTGGATCAAAGGAAACAAGGCTAACTTACAGGGTTGATCTCAAGATACCACGGCTCCCTTGGTTTACCCAAATCAATGATAACCTCCTCATATGGAAGCCCCAACTCCTTCAGCACAACATGAGCTCGATGTGCCCAAGGACAGCGATGATTAGTGTACAGCGTGATCTTGGGCGCATTTCCATTGACTTGAGCCATAGCGGGCAATGAAGACTGTCGAAGATGATGTCAACGCTAGGTGATGATGCGGCTGAGAACGCGGGATGCGGGGAATACAACTAGAAACGCCAAGTGTGAAGCTTAACTGATGCAGAACTAAGAAGTGCTTTTGAGAGAAACGATGTTCATTTATGGTGCTATGGTTAATCTCGCAACTCGGTGTTGGGATTAGAAATCAGCAGGTTGATGTATTACGCCGGGCGTGCTGGGAGGGGCGATGCATGCCGATATGTGGGGTATGCCGTCCGCGATGTCGTGCGCCTAAGCCCCGAACCGTTTCGCCCGGAGCTCCGTGTCATGAAGGTTGGATGCCTGATGAGCGAAAGCTCGGCGGAAGACAACGTTGCATCATGACCGAATCTTAACATGAAAGGTCCGCAAGATCGGCGGAAGACAACTGTGCCTAGTCGTGCATGCGCTTCGCCAGGGCTGGGCAAGGCGGTTTCTTACAAGCTCCGAAGACGACGCAGCCTGAGCGCTCCAAGAGACCAGCCCGACGTAGGCTATAGTAGACCCCCATATGCGCATTTATCGGTCTCCGTGCCAAAGTGTAGTACGAGGATCGAGAGCCCATGGTATTCAGCGGATGATGCCATCACCCTCGACCTTCCACTCCATAGCAGTCGCGTCTGTCTTCTTTTTCGCCCTGCGCTTCTCATTGCGCAGCCGCCTCTTCTCCTCGGCGTCCTTCTCCAGTTGCTCCTTGGTCATGGCCAACCTCGCGTCCAGATCCGTCACCTCCATGAACTTGTCCTCGTCTCGTTTGCGCTTGAGATATCGTAGGCGTTCCCGTACTTCGTGAACTGTCGCGCGGTGGACCTCGCCCGACTGGCCCGTTGCGACCAAATGCTGCTTGCTGTTCAAATGTTCGACGTACTGGATGTTGTCCCTAATGGCTGTTAGCATAGATCATAGGTTTTAGGTTTGCGACAATAGGAACGTACTTGAATGTAAGGTCGCAGGCTTGACAGTATGCGCCTGCACCACGTCCCCTCTTGCCAACAGCGGCTGCTGCTGATGTGAGAGTTTGCTTTCCGATCATCTTGCTCCAGTCTATGCGCTCTGATCTGGCCTCAGTCTGCTTCAGATCATCAGGCGTGGACGCCCTCCGCCTGTACGTCTTGCCCGCCAGCTTTGCCTCATACCGCTCTTTGCCCTCTTCGCGATCTTTTGCCTCCCTATCCTTCGCCCGCTGCGCCATCTCGTCGCGATCCCATGTTTTCCTGAAGTCTGTGTCGCCGCCGCCAGACGTTCCGTATGCGCCTGCTTTTCCGCTCATGATGGGCGACTCGGTCAACTAGGCTCTTCGCGATCGCGTATGTGGTTTGTTCGATTCTTCAGAATGAGGCGACTGTTAATTTGTTCGGGTAGTCGCGTGGTGCTGTACGGAATCTGTGTGATTAGGTGGGTGGTGATGTGTCTAAGAATTTCCGCAAGCTCAAGTCGCGACATTCGCGACCATGGGTGCACGGACTTACGTAGCGCTATCAGCTATCAAATGGCTTCGCCCAACATCATACTGAAGAATCATCGAACTTTGATTGTATTCGAGAAGACTATAGAAGTAATTCAGGTTCAGGTACATGTTGAAGATCTGATAGTACCCGCGGCGAATGAAACTCCTATGAACGAACACTCCTCGCTATGCTTGATTTCGCTTGTGAATATAGAGCGGTCGCAAAACCGGAAACGCGACCAAATTCAATAGCGCCAGTACATGCTACAGTATGTCTGTGCCACTTCTGATTTCTTCGTTGCTTCGAAGGCCTTTCAAACCTGCAACAGCAGTACTACCCACTACCATCCGCTCTGTGAACGTGACAGGACGTTATGAAGTGAGCCTAGAAAACAAACGGAAAGAAAGTAGACGTCCAGCGATTTAGTATCCGTAGGGATCGGGCGGCCGAGGATACGACCCGTTGTGGTGGATTGGCGGAGTCGGCACAGCAGGAGGTGGCACTCCACGCATCACTCTGAGAGCCATGTGTTGCTGCGGCACTGATCCCTCCCTCTCCCGACGCTTCTTCTTCTTCTGTTTGACTCCATAACCTACATCCGCGTAGCCTGCCGCGGCGAAGGGTGGTTCAACGACTTCTCGAGAGCGATCGTCCGGCAGTCTGAGCTCGACAAGGCTGTAGAAGTAGTCCAGCACTTCTGGATATCGCAGCACCGATGCGCGCCAGTCGGCGTCGATACCGCGCTTAAGTTCCGCGTGCGCCTCTGCGATCTGTGTCTGCAACGTCGCAACGTACATAGGGTGTATCGGCGGGTGGCCAGAGTATCGCATGTAGACCTCGTAGTTCGGAAGGGACGCTAGGTATGATGAGTGCGCTTGCTTGCGTGTCGAGGTCAATCTTTCGAATGCGTTGAGGATATGCTGGCGCGCATTGTTGATTACCCAGTCTCTACACATGGTCAGCAGGTACTGCAAGGAGCGTATCTGGATCATACCGTATCTCAGCCATGCGATCTTCCATAGCACGCGCCTCAGCCTGCTTGACGGCTATTTGAAGCCGCTCCGATTCGCAGGAGCATTCAGGATACGGCGGCGCATTGCAGATGGCACAGTTGGGAGCTGCATCCATTTCGTGGGTAGCAAATTGGTGAGCCACTGCTAATCATCGTCGGTCCAGAGTGGGCCGTACACGTTAAGAAGCTGCCTCGGAGCTCGCTGCGGAGGCAGAGTGAGGCTGCGGTATGGAGTATCGTCGGTTTAAAACAAGCCCTAGGCGGATGCTCGCGCTTGGGTAATCAGGCACAGGCGGTGACAAGTGACATGTTACATGACGAGCAATGTGGATGCCAGTGACGGGGACTGGCTAGCTTCGGGCAGCTTATGGGCGGATTGATGTATTGGACAGACGTGCGGATGCGTTATGAGTTGGCAGAATCGCTAAGGTCCGCTCGACACCCAACCTGGCGCTATGCCAAGGCTGTCTACATATAACAGTCCAGAGTCCGAGGAGCCCATCGGAAGCTAGGCACATGTCGACTACTATGCTTCACCGTCTTATGGTGATGGAGGACAGTCTTGATCGTGAGTAAGTCTGCGTGGCACATGTCAGTACTCGATCTTCGCATCAGGTTACCCCGCCTTCGCTTCCAGCCTTGTCCGACCCCTCGATGCTCTCCGATCAGGACCAGCGCAAGTGTGCTCCGTATCCAAAGCTATCAGAGACGTGATATGTGAGTGATATGCATCATTGTGGCACCTGAAAAGCAACGTGAGACGAATGGTTAGGTGCTTCAGGGCGTCATGTATCCGCTATTCGCGATTTGCTTGAGTTGTTAAGCATCAAGCGATGTCACTCACCGTCATTTCTAATCTCAGCTCGTTTCGATGTATGTGGGCGGTTGATGCTCCGTATCGGATGGACTTCTTCGGGCGCAAGGTAGGCTGAGTGACCTAGGGTATGGAGAAACCTGTGCGTGGAACACCCGTACTTTGAGTGAGTGAGATGAATTCTTCAGAAGTCATGTACAGTTTCAAAGATTAAGAGTGACTTCGATACGTTTGTCGACCACTAAGCCTGGCAGATGTTCTGTTGTTATGTTCTGTAGGTGCTTCCCCAACACGGCAGGCTTCGTGACGTCACGCGTCACTCTTGCCAAAGCTAGCTTCTTTCATCCGTGAGAACAACGAGAAGCTCCATGCGCTTCTGTGGACGTCAGTTCACAACTATTATCACGTTCTACCACCTGGGCCCTATTTAAGACGACAGCCTCCGCGTACTGGACGGGTCAAGTCCTCCCGAGCAGCCGCCAATCCTTCGGTCCCGACGTTCAAATTTTCGCCGACCTTCGCAAACCCCCGATGAACGGTGCCAGTTGACCGCTTGCTGCATGGCGTGCATATTTCGATACGTGACGGCTGCGGTTGCCGATTTCGCATCCTCCGCAAAGTCTTCCGAGCCTGGAGCGGCACCCCATTCCAACATGCAGTGCGCCCAAACGGTCTGCTATCTTCTAGATCCTCGACGACCAATGGCAAACCTGCCACAAGAGCTAGAGGATGACTTCCGCCATGTTCGTGCATCGCGCAGAACCGATGTGGGGTATGTCAGCTTCAGCTTTGCTGGGGTTCAATAGCCCGGTAATATTCGCGTCTTTGTATTGTTGGATTGTCGCAACGTCTCACATCCTCGCAAAACTGTGTAGGAGACTCTGAAATGACGTCGACTTCCATCAAGTTGTACATACGTCCTGATCAATTGTTCACCTCCAGCCTCCGCATCGAGTGTCCAACACCGCGATGTCATGCTAATGACTCAGCGGTACGAATGTGTTCTCTATCGGATGACTAGGCCGCTCAAGACTGGCTAATCTGTATCCTGCACGCGCACGGACTGCGCCCTTCAACTCGACATCCTTCAGAATACGGTTTAGCGTCTGTAGAAAGTGTGCAGTGCTTTCTTGGGCATGGTCCTAAAGATGAGTCCAAGCCAGCAGTCATACTTAGCAACCATACTTCCGCAACGACATCTTGCGCCTTATTGTCAAATCTGTACGGAGGGCGCGCATTTGTCCTCTTTCCCCTCACGAGCCATCGGCACCAACCAATACGATTGATTGATCTTGCAAGCCGGACCACGCGCCACCATCATGGCGACGCCTAGTGCCGCCTTTGATATGGCAGACTTTGTCGATTTCGGAGAAACAGGCATGCCCAACGCGTCACAAGAAGCTTCTTTCGGCGTATCTGAGACGGTACTACCCCAGAAGTGAGTGTCCCGTGTATCCTATTCGGTCATATACTCCAACCTCAAACTTGTACACTTGCAGAATAGCAAGGATAGCGGTTTAAATTTTCCAAGATCTGCGTGTATGGTTCTGACACCAACTAGCTCTTTACTGGATGAACCTGGAGAGCTGGAGAACTCCGACAGTATCCAACCCGCAAGTGCAGAGTTCAATACGAACTTCAGCAGCTGGCTTCCGACTTATCAAAAGGCTGTTCAGCCTTGCGAGTACTGTCGATCGAAATCTCTCGAATGCTTTATCTTCAACGCCGATGGCTCCAAGAGATCCGGATGTTCGCCATGCAACGCTTTGTTTCGACCATGCAGCTTCAGCAACCCTGAGCGGATGCCAGGCATGCGCCAGAGGACTGCGCTGGATACCTTAGACGTCGTGGCAGAGAACGACATTCGGCATGTCGGTGGTCTCACTGGTAAGAAGCAGATGCGATCGCTAGGTCACCTGGGTCCGATCGAAGATGGAAAAGAGGATGACGAAGGTCCTAAGAAGGGTGCCGCAGCTGCTCGCTTTCCGCGAGCGGCTGTGAAAGTGCTCAAAGACTGGATGCTCATGCATATCGATCATCCATACCCGACCGACGAGGAGAAGGAGACGCTGAAGCAAGAGACTGGCCTATCCGTCGGTCAAATCTCGAACTGGATGGCGAACACAAGGCGAAGGCAGAAGGCTCGACCCAAGCGAAGCGCTTCGCCAAGTCTCCGACCATCAACAGGAGCTATCAACATCCCAGCAGGCAAGACCTGGGAAAGCATGAGTACGTATTCCGAGTCTGGTTTCACAAGATCGCACAAAACTCTGGCTTCGTCCTCCACCGGAAAGTTCATCACTTTCCGTGTGGGTGACAGGCGTCCAGAGGATAAGAACTGCGACCCAGACACTAGCACGATGGCTCAAATGCCGGTGCTTCAGCAGCAGGAATGTTTCGGTTAACTCTCGACAGATCCGTTCGAACGATGGAAGCACTCTCCTCCTGAGAACGAACCTGCGCCGATGAACGCTATCGCGCACGCTGTTGAGACTTTCGACCTGCCTCAAACGGAGAGCTCGAGCAGTAGCTATCGCAAGGATATCTCTAATGATAGCACTGGAAGCTTCTCTGTATTCAGAGCACCCTCTATCTCCTCATTGGAGACCCGCCCTACCAACGTGTCGTCCGGCTCCTTTGGATCTCACAACTCAGCCTACTCGCATGGTTCGCGTCACTCCCTCGGCTCGTTGAACAGCTTGAAGTCCAAGGAGAGGCGAAGGCGTCGTCGCATTCCCACACGAGCGCCAAAGGCTGGTCCCGACGAAGGGCAACGTATCTTTCAGTGCACTTTCTGCACTGATACATTCAAGTCCAAATACGATTGGTGAGTTTGTTCCTATATTCTCGCAATGCAACGGCCACTCTGAAGCCGACAAATTTCTTCAACATCAAGTCATGGCCTGGTTGGTCGCATCGTCGTCCTTCCGCTATTCCACGTTCTCGTTGTGTGGTCTTCTTCTTGCTCGGTTACTACACCTGGGATATTATGCGGATGTCAAGTGTAAGAAGAGACACCAAGCTGACATATTATAGGTCGCGGCACGAGAAGAGTCTTCACTTGTCACTGGAGAAATGGCTATGTGCCCCTCTGGGTGAGATTGTCGCCGACAAAGCTACCGGAAAGCCCCGATGCGTATACTGCGATGAGCTAGACCCCAGCAAAGACCATTTGGCCACGCACAACCACTCTGCCTGTTACGAGAAGGGCCCAGAATCCCGAACCTTCTACCGGAAAGACCATCTTCGACAACACTTACGACTCATGCACGGTTGCAAGATGACCTCCAGTATGGACACATGGAAGTCAGAAGCCCAATACATCAAATCTCGTTGCGGCTTTTGCGGGATAAACTTTGACAAGTGGCAAGACCGCCTCGACCATTTGGCGAAAGAGTTCCGCAACGGCGCACACATGAAGAACTGGAAGGGATGCAGGGGCTTAGACCCTCATGTCGCTATCCACGTCACGAACGCGATGCCACCTTATCTCATCGCCAACGAAAGCAAATCGCCATTCCCGTTCTCAGCATCCAACACTGCGAGCCTCAAGGTGCGTACCATCGTGGCGATCATGTGGACTGCGCACAATAGGCTGACTTGTCAACAGCAGCTTAACCTGTCCGTTGATAGCAAGGACCTTGAATACCTTTTACCCAACGTTGATGACATCGACTGCACGAACAACGTGTCTGCGGCATACCAACCTGGCAGTGATCCCTCGACTATTGGACCCATTGTCCTGACGACACCGAAAGACTATTCTCCTTCCAAGTCCCTCGTCGACAACCCGAACGCAACCTGCTGGGAAATCCTCACACTACAGCTGGGCCGTTTCGCACGAGAGCACATCGCAAAGCATGGTTCCGCACACTTGACCGATGAGGTCTTGCAAGCAGAGTCACGTCGCATCCTCTACGATGACGATGATCCATGGAACCAAACATCTGCGGATAATCCCGAATGGCTGAACTTGTTCAAGAAAGCACACGGCATCAATTGCCAGACCCCAATAAAGAGTATGTATAAGCCGTCACTAGATACCTGCATGACTGTGTCTGACATTCCAATAGACATCAATGGCGAACACGAAATATTCGAAGACCTCGGCATCAACTACGGCTCCGCATTAGATCCAAGCTTCGACGTGAGCAACTTCGCCTGCACCTCAATGTCGCAGAACGATCCTTTGCGTGCCCTATCTTACGAATTCGCGCTATCCGGCTCGGTAGGCGCCGTTCAAGGACATGCGCGACAACTTTCCTCGGGTCGCCAAACACCCTACAGCGTACCAGGACTAACCGGATCGCCTACCTCACCAGCGTCGTACGCTCCCATCACGACTACTTCGAGCGCAGACAACTTACTAGGTTTCTGTGAGCCCATCTCAGAACTCGCGTGCACAGGAGCCGGTACTTGTCTCGGCGAGCAAGGCGAGATCGGCTTCTCGATTAAGACTGCTGGGTTACCGAAGAGGAGGTACTGGCTCGATGATTCGACTGCGCATCTGATGCCGTTCACATCCAGCGCTAGCGAACAGCCCACGGTTGACGGTTTGACTGCGGGTGGGCCTACTGTCGACGACTTCCAGTTCCCATCGTGGGATCAACTGCCAGAGGATCTTCAGAACCCAACGAGCAGCGCGGACTTTGACTCTACTATTCCTGTTACGACTACTGGTGTTGGTATGGCGGGTGTTGAGGGTACTGATGCGATGCCCTGGGATGATATGGACTTTGCTATGGATTTGGATACGGATATGGATATGGGTCTTAACCAGGTATGAGGTTGATGGCTTTCGGGTTATCATCTTGTCATCAAGTTGTTTCCTTCAGGGTTAGGGATGCAGGCGCATACATGGGATAAAATGTCTTAGCTTTTTGCAGTCAAGGTTGACGCAAAGTTTAGATCTAATGATCATAATTACATCGCATATCCCTTGCTATACCCCAATATCACTTTCCGGTATTCACGTTACCACTTTCGTCTTCATGAATAACCTCTCGTCATTGTCCCACGTTCCACCACGCACGCACCCATCACACCACATATACGCCGCCAACTCACCGCATATTCCACCCTACAATTCACAATTCTACACAACTAGGTCGTCCTTCGAAATTTTCCTTCCCAACACTTTCAGTTTCTTCATTATATGTACCATAAGATTTGCGATGACATCATCAATCACCAAACATCATCCTGGCGTTGTGGCGGGTAAGCTCCCCTTCTATCCATATCACATATTGCTTACTAATTCTGAGTTCCTAGAGTGGTTATCGCGTTAGACTTGAAATCTAATTCCTTAGGGAGCGTCAGTTCGAGTCTGGCCAACGTCGAATTTCTTTTTTGCTGGGTTGTGCGACGTCAACTTGAGGTGGAAGCAGTGTGTTGCTGTTGGGGATGGGTGGACGGTAGGATCCTTGGGTTAGAAGATGCATGGGGGTTTGATCCAGGAAATGGCAGGTATGGATGAGTAGCACTCGTTGGTAGTATACAGCACTATCATTCTCGTAACTTGATCTACATACCATACTTTTTGTACGTCTCTAAAGTTGATCCGCGCTGACTCTTTGCACAATAATACCTGACGCAGCGCCGCCTCCATTACAGATAACAGCAGCGCCATATTGTCCAACCTGCAGCTGATGCAGCAGCGTAACCAATATCCTGCTTCCAGAGCTACCCAGTGCGTGTCCCAGCGCAATAGCACCTCCCCTTGGGTTTACGTTGTCGGTGCCGAGACCGAGGATCTTGGCGTTGGCCTTGATGACGGCGGCGAAGGCTTCGTTGAACTCCCAGATGGCGATGTCGTTCTTTGAGAGACCGGATTGCTTGAGGAGCTTCTCGACGCAGGAGGCGGGGGCGATGGGGAAGTCGATGGGGTCTAGGTTGTGTTAGTAAGGGTGGGTGGTGGTAGGAGGATGGGGGTACGTACCAACAGCGGCATCGGCGTAGGTGACGACCTTTGCTAGTACGCGGCTGTCCTTGCCGTATTTCTGGGCGATTTCCTTGCTTCCTAGTATCAGTGCCGATGCACCGTCACTGAGAGGGGAGCTGTTCGCTGCTGTGACTGAGCCGTCTGGTCCCTTCTCGAAGGCTGGCTTCAGTGTGGAAACCTTGTCCAGCTTCAGCTTGTTGTACTGCTCGTCCTCGGAGATGATGGTCTCGCCCTTCTTCGACTTGACAGTGACGGGTACAATCTCGTCCTTGAAGAGTCCATCCTTGTATGCCTGCTGTGCGCGCTTGTAGGTCTCGATCGCGTAGTCGTCCTGGTCCTGCCTTGAGACTTCGTACTTCTTGGCTGTATTCTCCGCACAGTTGCCCATGTGGATCTGGTTGTAGACATCCCATAGTCCGTCTGCGATCAGGCCGTCTTGCAGCTTCTGGTGGCCGAATGCTGGTTGTTGGCTTGCTCGGTTTAGATAGTATGGTACTCTTGTCATGTTTTCCATGCCACCCGCCACTTGCGCTTCCGCTTGTCCGAGCTCGATTGTAGAGGCGGCGATGTTGACTGCTTTCAGACCGGATGCGCATACTTTGTTGATGGTCGTGGCTTCGATGTTGGTGGGTAGACCGGCGAAGATGGCTGCTTGACGAGCTGGTGCTTGTCCGACGCCTCCGGAGAGGACGTTGCCCATGTATACGGCATCGATTGAGGATATCGGAACTTTTGACTTTTCGAGGGCGGACTTGATGGCCGTGGCGCCGAGTTGGGTCGCGGATACCGTTGTGAAGTTGCCATTGAACTATGACATGTTTAGCAGCTAACATGGCTTGGAACGATGATCTACTGACCACTGCAGTTGGCGTTCTGCTGGCACTTATAATGTATGCATCGCGGATCTCCTTCCTTTGCGGCGCAGAGCTGCTGAACTGTCTTTGGATGCTGGCCAGCCGTTGTTGAGGCCGCGAAGCCATTCTCATGGATGTGCGAAGGGCAGAAGACGACATGGCTGGATGGCGATATCCAAAAAGTTCGAACTGTACTGAAGATGCGGAGAAAAGGACTCTAACGAGCAGAAGCGTGGTTGTCACATGGCGGCAGCAATTCCGTGGCTAAGATGCGGGCGGCGGGATGTGGAGGATACGCGCTCTGACGTCTATGCCGAGGTTCGGCAGCACACGGCACCGCCCGGCTTAGTCGCTCTCTCGAACTCTCCTCCTTCCCCATACCCAGTGGTGAACCGACAGACCTCCAAGCTTCAATCTACATTATGTCACGTTACTGTCGACCTTCCGCACTCTCAGTGTCGACGGAGCCGACTAGATCGGTCACATCTTGAAAAAGATTTACTTCGTCCGACGCAAACATGCTTCACACCAGCCAATATGTCACAAACGCGAACATGTCACGAACCTGCTCTTCACCATAGCCACGCGTGACCACGACGGCCACGCAGTATGGCGTACCTTATGGATTGGCTCGCTAAAGCTCAGCTGTACTGCAAGACCCACCTACACTCTCAAAGAGCTAGCATCGTGTGTTTGTACAGGGAAATGTTGATCGAGTACAGTCACCCGCATGATGACAGTTGACAGGATTGTCGTAGGAACACCCGTCTCACGCTTTGTGATATCTCGTGACCACAACATTTATTGACGCGCAATCCTCTTCTGCTCACCGGTTAGCTCCCGTCGGTCACGCGTCCATACCGGAGACCATTACTTCGAAATTGTTTTGTCATCTTCCTACTATCCGTCTCTTGTTCGATTCGCCGTCAAAATCTCTTCACCGCCTGTACGGGTATCTGCACGATTGTACCTGCGTCGACATCGTGATACTACGATTGCCTGGCAGTATTGACTGCCGTGCCACGCCGGACAAGCGGGGCTCTACCCTACCTTGCAGTCTCCAAGGGTCACTCTACTATGATGGGCACGTTACTTCCCACATGATCTATGAGATCATCCAGACATCCACAGGAGATGGCCTGCTGTCACATCCGCGATCAGACACAGCCACCTTAGTTTGGGTCGCAGCATCGCACAGAAAGCAGCGCCTTCTAGTTCTGGCTGCAATACCGTACACGGATCCGGAAGGAAGTACAATTGGCTTCTTAAGACGTCCTCACTATGTATAAGAAAGGGTCAAAGGAACGGTATGTATAGAAGCAAGCTCAAGCAACTCATTCAAGCTTCATCACAACCAAGCCACTATCACCAGATCTTTCATCAACTTCCAACCTGATCTCGAGACCTACATCGCCAAGATGCACCTTCCAACCCTTATCAGCACTCTCGCCCTGATGGCGAATACCGCTTTCGCGGCCGACATCATCATCAACAACAAGTGCCACTACCCTGTTTGGGTCTCAAGCGTTCAGACGGAAAAAACCCTGCTGAAGAAGATCCAGCCGGGCGACAATTGGTCCGAGGCACAGATACCCGCTCTCGACGGCGTTGGCGTCAGCATCCAGGTCATTAAGCAGGACGCCTTTTCGGAGAAGCCAATCTTGAACCTGCAGTACTCTTTGAATGGAGAAGATCTGTGGTACAGCATGAGCAACACGCCGAGCGACGACCCGAACGCTTTAGCCTTCAAAGACGAGAAGCTTCGCATCCACAACATCGACGGTCTGCCTTTTACGGAGATTGTTTGGGTCGGCAATCACAGGCCCGAAGGCACTGAACACTATCACGGCGAGGCAACCCTGACGCTTGAGCTGTGCGACGACTTTGCAAGACGCTTCAGAGCTTAGAATGGGGACGATGGCTGAGCATGGTGGTGTCGGTAGGCGACCTTTCATGGCTGCAGAGGGTACAATGAACCAGGCGGAGATGGACAACGAATTGGAGTAGGCTAATGGAAAGAATACAACGTGTATGGATGTAGGGTATTAGAAAGACGTCACTCCTTTAGGATTTGATCATTGCAGAACATAATTCAAGTGGGTCCGTTCCGGTCGTATCGAATGGCGCTCTTACGTGTTGAATCGTCCCAACTGTCTACGAAAAATGATCATAATCTCTCAATTAATGTTGTCTGTATGCGTGACGTCAAGCTTCTGAGGCGCAGAGCCAGGCCTTTTTGGTAGGTTTTGTTTCGGTTCATCTGAATTGGTCCTAGCGCGGTTCCTGAACGCTTGACCCTGGCAGGTGTGTGATGCTCGATTGCCGACCCTTCGCTCTTGCAAACCACATCCCGCCGTCCGCACCTCTGTCGCACTGCTTCGTCAAACGCGCAGTTGTGATCTGTCATATTCCTTGCGTCATACAGCGAGCTGACTCCAACTTCTTCTCGACGCAGCAAACAGACCCCAGCATACGCGCAGCGCTGCGACTACCCTGCTTTAGACGATCAACGCCTCCTAGACCCTCGAGGGCATCACCTATCGCCATGGTTCGAAATGGCAGTCCGTCGCCAGCGGACAACTTTCCGCTGGGCCATTCTGCGACATCCCCTCAACCACAACCTTCGAAGCGCGACAAAAGGCGCAACATGCTCGCCGAGAAGCTGGCAGAGATGATGGCCACCTTCTCCGACAACCGGGACAGTCATTACAGAGCCCAGCTCGCCGCGCTTCAAGCCGACATCAACTTGATCATGAAGGCGGACCCGTATGCGAACCAGCCGCTCGAGGATAGCAATGAGGAGGCCGCCGAGCTCGTCTCGCAGATAATGGGGAACAACGTCCCTACCGCACCGAGCGCGGGTACCGACTACATTGCGCAATGTGGAAAACACTATTCGCGATTTGTCGACGCCGTCAACGATGCGATGGAAGAGCGCGACTACAACCTGACCATGCTCTGGGTGAGTCCCTCGGCTTCCCGCTGCACTGGTACGAGACGCTAACCGCCAATTACGCAGAACAAGCACGAGAACACCAAGAACGAGATCGAAAACTCACACTACTACAAAGTCCAAATCGCCGAAGAAGAACACAAGCTGCTCGCCGCCACCATCCGCGAACGACTGGTCGCAAGCATACAACAACGAACGAACAGGTTGAAGCGAGAGAAGGAGCAACTGGATCTGTCTGACAGCAACGCGATGCTCCTCCATCCCAATCAGTTTAGCATAGGGCACCCCGCAAGCCCTGGTGGACCGCAAGCGCCACGAAAGACCAGGAGGACAGGACACAAGTTTGGCGACGCGGAGGAGCTGGCTGCTGCTACCGAACACAAGAGAAAGCGCAAGCTGTATGAGGACCAGGACAACGATTCGCCAGGTCCATCTGGTCGCCCCACCGAGATGGGCATCGGCTCACCCTTCCGCGAAGCCAAAGCGCGCACCGTCAATGCCCAATTCGAATCGTCTGCATACTCCCTGGAGCGCCTCTTCAGCGAAAAGGAGCTCAACATGGCCATGAACCAAGCCACCATGGCCGCGTCGCACTTCTTTGCCAAGATGAAGAACACAGAGGCCGCACCGCAGGAAGCCACAACAAACGGCAACACCAACGGGGCAAATGGCGAGCACGCATCCGAGAACGGCGACGCCATGGACCAAGACCAAGATTCCGACGACGTACCAGGCGCAACCGACATGATGCGCCAACACTCGTCGAACCCACACGCGACCCGCGGCGCCACACGCTCAGCTCTGAACCCCACGGCGGCTATAGTGAGCGGCCAAATACCTCCGTTCATCTATAACCCGCCCTTTGTTCTAGATGCTAAGATCTTCCAGAAGATCAACGCTT
>Ga0265797_10001924_pt1 | contig 35939 bp, 32 predicted proteins | sample P2T30metagenome_FD_192433 | JGI IMG/M metagenome (GOLD analysis project Ga0265797, IMG submission 192433) | Plant litter microbial communities from East Loma Ridge, Irvine, California - P2 T30 | ecosystem: Environmental > Terrestrial > Plant litter > Unclassified | place: USA: California...
GTGCCGACCGTGATGGCCAACCTCTGGGGCAAGAACCTGGGCGTGATCAAGCTGGCCCTGCGCCACGACGGCAAGGGCTGGGCCGTGGACAAGGACAGGACGGCGGTCGAGACCCGCTCGACCCAGCAGGCCGACAAGTCTTTCGTCGCCGCCGACCCGCAGGTGATGGACCTGGTGCGCGCCGAGCACGAGGCGACGATCCAGTATGTGAAGACCCCGGTCGGCCGCACCGGCTTCCGCATGTCGACCTATTTCGCCGACGTCGGCGACAGCTCGGCGATCCAGGTCGTGAACCAGGCCCAGGCCGACTACGTGCGCCGCTACGTCGCCGCCAACCTGCCGCAGTACAAGGACCTGCCGGTGCTGTCGATGGCGGCGGCCTTCAAGAGCGGCAATGCCGGCGTGGGCGACTATACCGATGTGCTTGAGGGCGACCTGGCGCTGAACAACGCGGCCGACCTGTACCTGTATCCGAACGCGCTGTACGCGGTCAAGGTGGATGGCGCCGGCTTGAAAGCCTGGCTGGAAAAGGCGGCGGGGCGCTTCAACACGATCGACCCGGCCAAGGCCGAGCCGCAGGAGCTGATCAACCCGGCCTTCCCCAGCTATAACTTCGACACCATCACCGCGCCTAACCTCGGCTACGAGATCGACGTCACGCGCGCGCCGGGCCAGCGCATCCGAAACCTGCGCCTCGACGGCAAGCCGGTGGCGGACAGCCAGGCTTTCCTGGTCGCGACCAACAACTACCGCGCCAGCGGCGGCGGCAACTTCCCCGGGCTGGACGGCAGCAAGACCGTGATCGCCTCGCCCGACGCCAGCCGCGACGTGCTGATCGAGTTCATCCGCAAGGCGCAGCGCCTGAGCCGGGACGTCAACGGCGCCCAGCGCAGCTGGCACTTCGCGAAGGTGAAGACGGCGGGGCCGGTGGTATTCCACGCGCCGCCGGGCAAGATCGCGCTGGCGCGCGCGGCCGGGCTGGCCAATGTGTCGATGCTGCGCGAGGATGACGGACAGGGCAAGGGCTTTGCCCTGTACGCGGTGGACCTGGCGCAATGATGGCTTGGCGCGGCTGGGCCGGCTTCGCGCTGCTGCTGGCCGGCCTGGCAGTCGGCGCGCCGGCCGCCGCTGCGCCGGAGCGGCCCTGCGCGCAGGACGACGGGCCGGCCGCCTTGCGCGCGGGCCTGGCCTGGCGCAACGGCGATGGCCGCCCGCGCGACGCTGCGGCCGCCGTGGCTTGCCTGGAAAGCGCGGCGCGGCAGCAGGTGCCGCAGGCGATGTTCATCCTGTCGCACATGGTGGCGGAAGGCGAGGGGGCGGCGCGCGACCCGGCGGCGGCGCGGCGCTGGCTGGCGCAGGCGGCGGAGCTGGATCATCCGGAAGCGCTGCAAGAGCAGGCGATGGCGGAAACCGACCCGCGCCGGGCGGCGGCGCTGCTGCGGGAGGCGGCGCACGCCCTGCAGCACCGGCGGCGCGATTAGGTTCGCGCCGTCGCCCCGCGCGTGCGGGGCCGGCGAACGGGGTTCAGTGCCGCGCGGGACGGCTGGCCTGGATCTCGGTCGACGCGATTTCCGCCAGGTCGAGCAGGCTCTGCACCTCGGAGGCGCGCAGGCGCCGCGGTTCGCGGTCGATCACGCACAGGGTGCCCAGCGGCTGGCCCGACTTGTCGCGCAGCGGCACGCCGGCGTAGAAGCGGATGTGCGGGTCCTGCTGCACGAGCGGGTTGGCGCGGAAGCGCTCGTCCGCGAGCGCGTCCTCGACCACGAACAGCTCGTTCTGCAGGATCGCATGCGAACAGAATGCCCAGTCGCGCGGGGTTTCGCGCGCCGACAGGCCGACGCGCGCCTTGAACCACTGGCGGGTCGAGGTCAGCAGCGAGATCAGCGCGATCGGGGAACCGGTCACCATCGACGCCAGGCGCACCAGGCGGTCGAAGCGGGCTTCCTCGTCGGTGTCGACCAGGCCGGACGCGGCCACCGCCGCCAGGCGCGAACGCTCGGTGGCGGGCGCCGGGTAGTTCGGCGCCGGTGCGGGCTGGTATTCCTTGTCGGTGGCGGGATTCGGTGTATTGCGTGCCGCCTCCTCGCCGTGCATCAGGCCCTGGACCAGGCTCAAGCGGGTACGACGGTGCCCTCCCGGCGTTTTCCAGGATTCGATGGCACCGCTTTCCATCCAGATCTGGACGGTGCTGGTCGCAACGCCGAGCAGTCGTGCAACCTCGCTCGTGGTGAGGATAGGATCGTCTTCTTTGATGTTGCTCTGCATAAACTTCCTCGTATCCCGTCAGTATAACGGATTCGAGCCAGACAATTCGCATTGTCGAATTTATAGATATATACGATTTCCAGGCTTACAAGCCACAAATCTGACACTTTTTTAGTGAAATTGCGCAAAGGCATTTTAAATGTTGATTGTTTGTAATTGTTTGGGCATCATGCTCGTCAATAGCATCAATTTTCCCAGGGAAATTAACTTTCTCTACATAAGAAAAATATGACAAAAAAATTGCAGAATGTTGGCATTGCTGCACAACTCTACGGCGCGTTCGCCCTCGTGGTCCTGGTGACCCTGGTGCTGGCCGCCTTTTCCGTGGGCCGCGTGAACGGGATCGAGCAGGCACTCGGCAGTGCCGACCATTTGCGCGCGACCCGCCTGGAACCTTTATATGAAGCGCGTGAAGCGCTCGATCAGTCCGGTATCGCCGCCCGCAACGCTTATATATTCAAGAACGATGCCGCCGCCATGCGCGAACTCGACCTGGTCGACAAGCATGCCGCCGACTTCCGCGCGGCGCTGGCCGAGCTCGACACCACGCTGGCGGGCGACGCCCAGTACGACAAGGTCAGGGAAGGGTTGATGGCGATGAGCCGCGAACTGCAGCGTCCGCGCCGCTACCGCGCCGCCGGCGACCTCGAAGGCTACGGCACCTTCCTGGTCGAGGAATGCACGCCGCTGCGGCGCCGCATCGTGGCCGACATCGGCGTGCTGCTGGGCCGCCTGCAGGCCGGCAGCCTGGAAGCCAGCGCGGCCGCGCGCGCCACCGCATCCTCGGCGCGCTACACGATTGCCGGCCTGGCCGCGCTGTGCGTGGTGCTGGCGGCGGTGGTCGGCGTGCTGATCGTGCGCAGCCTGGTGCGCCAGCTGGGCGGCGAGCCGGGCTACGCCGCCAGCGTCGCGCATGCGATCGCGCGCGGCGAACTGCAGCACCAGGTCGACACCCGCCGCGCGCCGCCTTCCAGCCTGCTGGCGGCGATGAGCGCGATGCGTGACAGCCTGTCCGGCATCGTCGGCCGGGTGCGCGGCGGCACCGATGCGATTGCCTCGGCTTCGGCCGAAATCGCCACCGGCAACGCCGACCTGTCGCGCCGCACCGAATCCCAGGCGGCCGAGCTGGCCCAGGTGGCCGGCTCGATGAAGCAGCTGATCGATTCCGTGCGCCGCAACGCCGACTACGCGCTGGAAGCGAGCCGGCTGGCGGCCGACGCTTCAAGGGTGTCGCGCCAGGGCGGCGAGGCGGTCGAGGGCGTGGTCGAGACCATGGGCCTGATCAACGCGTCCTCCAGGAAGATCGTCGACATCATCGCTGTCATCGACGGTATCGCGTTCCAGACCAATATCCTGGCCCTGAACGCGGCGGTCGAAGCGGCGCGCGCCGGCGAACAGGGGCGCGGCTTTGCGGTGGTGGCCTCGGAAGTGCGCAACCTGGCGCAGCGCTCCGCCGGGGCGGCCAGGGAAATCAAGGCGCTGATCGAGGATTCGGTGAGCAAGGTCGGCGCCGGCACCGAACTGGTGGCCAGCACCGGCGCGACCATGCGCAAGGTGGTCGACGGCGTGCACCGCGTGAGCGAGATCATGGGCCGCATCGAGGACGCGACCCGCAGCCAGAGCCAGGACATCGAACGGGTCGACACGGCCATCGTCCAGCTCGACGAAATGACGCTGCAGAACGCCGCGCTGGTGGAGGAGGCCGCCGCCGCGGCCCAGTCGCTGCGGCACCAGGCCGACCAGCTGGCCGGGCTGGTCAACACCTTCCAGCTGGAAGCGGCGGCGGGGCGGGCGCGCAAGGCGCCGCGCCTGAGCGCCTGAAGCTTGTCCCTGTCAGTGCAGCGCGCGTTTCTCCGGCTGCACCAGCACGAAGGGACTGACCACCGATGCCCACAGCTGGGCGTCGGTGGCCTGCCAGGTCTGCGCCTGCACATCCGACACCTTGGCCACCTTGCCCTCGTTCATCCAGCGCGTGATGTGGTCCTTGTCGTCGTGGGCGATGCGCAGGGCGACTTCGACCAGGTCGAGTTCCTCGCTGACCCAGACCACGGCGCCATGGGCGAAGTGGCGCTCCAGTTCGGACCAGTGGATGCGCGCGGTCTCGCGGTTGATCTTGTCGTGCAGTTCGCTGTCCTTCAGCGGATCGGTTTTCAGTTCGTTGCTCATGGTGGTACTCGGTTAAATGGGATCGACCGTGGGAATCGGCGAACCCGCCCATGTTAACCGATAGGCCTGGCCCTTGCGGACATTCCCGACCAGCGCCGGCCGGAAGCAGGCCAGGTTGGTGCCGCCGGGCCGGCGCGTGCTCGGGTAGATCACGCCCATCGACCCGGCCTCGAGCAGGTCGTTCGCCAGCTTCTGGGAGGCGATATAGCTGCCCGGATCGAGGCAATCGGCCCAGGCGCCGGCCGCGCGCAGGTCGTGGAAGCCGGCGTTGAAGTCGGCCAGCAGGCACTGGTAGCTGACGCTGTCATCAAAGCGCCCGATCTCCTGGTACTCGACCGCCTTGTGGAACACGATCTCGGCCAGCGCCGTTTCCAGCTCGAAGGCGCAGTACCAGGCGCCGCGCTCACCGTCGTTGAAGCGGCTGCCTTCCGGGCGCGCATAGGTATAGGCCGCGTTGATGATGCGGAAGTTGGGCAAGCCGAACACCAGCTCGTCCATGCCGATGCCGGGGAGCAGGCCGGACTCGCCGCGCAGGCGGTCGTTGGTCGCGTTGTCCAGGTCGAACAGGTCGCGCAGGATGGCGTCGTCGTTGCCGGACAGCGGCGCGAGCACGGAATCCTCGGCATCGGCGAAGCGCGACGGGATCAGGCGGCAGGTGTCGAACTGGCGCAGCGCGGTGAGTGGCGGCGCCGGCTTGCGGACCAGTTTCACGCTACAGGCCTCCACGCCGCGCGTCCAGCAGGCGCCTCACCGTCTGCATCGCCAGCAGGCCGCCGCCCAGCATGGTCGCCAGCGGCGTGCGCCCGTTGAACACGGCATTGCTGTTCGGAAGGTGGATCCATTCGTCGGCCAGCTTGTCGCCGTACAGGATGTGCAGGGCTTTATAAATGCCCAGCAGGTAGGAGATGCGGGTGATGCGGTCGACCTCGAGCACCCGCGCCGGGTTCTTTTTCCACTCGTAGAACGAGGACGAGGCCAGGCCGCCCAGCAGTTCGCGCGCGTCGTCGTCGCGCACCTGCCACGCCGTGGCCAGCTTGAAAAAGCCCACCAGCGCCGATTTCGACAGGCGCTCGCGCTCGGCCTTCGAATTCAGGTCGACCAGCACCGCCGGTTCGAACCGGCTTTTCGGATACGAGAGCGGCGTGGCGCGGGCGGGGTTCGAATTCGGTGGACTCATGAGATTTCTCCGGTAATAGAGATTTTATACTCCGCTTTTGGAGGAACCGCAAGCGGCTTGTGCAAAGCCGTGCAGCGTGCCAGAATTGTCCGGTTGCCAATACGAAACACCAACGCGGAAAGGGGGCGCCATGCGTCTGCTGTCGATTGGAGTGTTGTGTATCAGCATACTGATGCTGGCCGTGGCCAGTACGGCGCGCACCTCGAATGCCGAGCTGAAGCGGCAGGTGTTCGATGCCGAGCGCGCCTTCGCCGCCACCATGAAGGCGCGCGACCACGCGGCCTTCACCGGTTTCCTCGCCGAGGAGGCCATCTTTTTCTCAGGCGGCACGGCGTTGCGCGGCCGCGAAGCGATCGCCCAGGCCTGGCGCGCCTACTACGTCGGCCCGCGGGCGCCGTTTTCCTGGACGCCGGAAGAGGTCGAAGTGGTCGCCTCCGGCACGCTGGCCTACAGCGGCGGCCCGGTGTTCGACGCCGCCGGCAAGCGCATCGGGCGTTTCAACTCGATCTGGCGGCTGGAGGCGCCGGGGCGCTGGAAGGTCGTGTTCGACCGCGGCGATCCGCCCTGCAATTGCAAGCCCTAGCACCTTCATAAGGAAGTCTTCGAATGCAACGACGCCCGCTCCAGATCGCCACCGCCATCCTCGCCTGCGTGCCGACGCTCACCGGCCTGCTCGCCCTGACCGGGCTCGACGACCCCCTCTACCGCGCGCTGGCGCTGCCGCGCGATGCCACGCTCGATAGCAACCTGCGCTTTTACGGCGGCGTCTGGCTGGGGCTCGGCCTGGCCGCCTTCTGGCTGCTGCCGCGCATCGAGCGCGAGACCACGCTGTTCCGCTGCCTGTGGCTGATGATCTTCATCGGCGGCCTCGGACGCCTGCTGTCGCTGGCGGCTACCGGCATGCCGTTCCCGCCATTCATCGGCTTCACGGCCCTCGAAGTGCTGGGGGCGCCGCTGTTCGTCTGGTGGCAGTCCCGGGTTGCCCGCGGTGCCGCCGCACCGGTACTGTGGCGCCGGACCGCTTGAGCTGAGCAAAAGCAAGGCATTGACTGACGGGCGTCACGGAACGCACACTTTTCCCGGCGCAATACTGTTAGCATATTGCTCTGTTGGTTGCGCGAATAACGATTCGAGACAAGGGACATCATGAAAAGCTTGATCGCCTGGCTGGCACTGGCATGCCTGCTGGTTGCCTGCAACGCCGGAGAAGGACCCAAGCTGGGCGCATTCCCGGCCATCAGCAAGCAGGAGACCGACGCACCCTTCGACCTGGTGGCACCGTCCTCGCGCAGCCCGGCATCCTTCTACTTCTTGATCGACAACGCCGCCGTCGCCACCGTCGACGGCGCCCACGTGACGATCAAGGGGCCGGGCACGGCCACGGTCACGGCCGGCCAGAACGCCATCGGCGGCTACGGCCCGACCCGCACCACCACGACCCTGACCGTGACCGCGGTCGCCTGCGCGGCGGGCAGCACCCGCGTGAACGGCACCTGCACCCCGCTTGCGGCCTGCACCGCGCCCGCGACCCGGGTCGGCAACGATTGCGTGGCGCCGGCCACCACGGCCACCCAGGCGACCACCGGCAACCTGATCTTCGCCGGCGTGACCTTCCCCGAAAGCTTCGACCACGCCAGCGCCTACTGCACCACCACCGTCATCGACGGCGTCGCCAACTGGCGCCTGCCGACCCAGGCCGAACTCACGGCCCTGATCCAGTCGGGCGCGATCGCCGGCCACAACTGGGTACTGGGCAACACCTGGACGTCGACGATGGGCACCAACGGCGCGGCGTCGAGCCACGTCGCCGTCAACCTGGCCACCGGCGAGGTGGCGGAGCGGGCGGACAGCATCGGTGCTAATGTGAGCTGCGTGCACTGATCAAACGAGCAGACATGATCAGCGCGCAGTATGTAAGCCGGGTGGCGCTGCAGCGCGACAAGGTCGAATCCTTCGACCGCTATCCGTTCGCGCTGCCCGCGATCCGCAAGCTCGAGCACATCGACCTGCACCCGAAGGCCACCTTTTTCGTCGGCGAGAACGGTTCCGGCAAGTCCACGCTGCTGGAGGCGATCGCGGTGTCGCTCGGCTTCAACGCCGAGGGCGGCAGCAAGAACTTCCGCTTCGGCACGCGCAGCTCGCATTCCGAACTGCACCGCTACCTGCGCGTGGGCCGGGGTTTCCGCAAGCCGCGCGACGGGTTCTTCCTGCGTGCCGAGAGTTTTTTCAATGTCGCCACCGAGATCGAGCATCTCGACGCGGAGCCGGCATTTGGTCCGCCCGTCATCGATTCGTATGGCGGCCGCTCGCTGCACGAGCAGTCGCACGGCGAATCCTTCATGGCGCTGGTAACCGAACGCTTTGGCGGCAAGGGCTTGTACCTGCTCGACGAGCCCGAAGCGGCGCTGTCGCCGCAGCGCCAGCTGGCCCTGCTGTCGCGCATCCACGACCTGGTCCTCGACGATTCGCAATTCATCGTGGCGACCCATTCGCCGATCCTGATGGCCTACCCGGACGCCGTCATCTACCAGTGCGACATCCACGGCGTGCGCCGGATCGCCTACGAAGACACCGAGCACTTCCAGGTGATGCACGATTTCCTGGTGCATCCGCAGCGCATGCTGGACACGCTGCTGGCGCGCGGCGAGTGATCCTCACTGCCGGGCTTGCGCTTTGCCCGACACGCGCGCCTCGATGTCGGCAGACAGTCTTTCCATGTAGCCCCGGCCGCGCTCGGCCTCGATGGCGGCAACGGTGGTGTCGTTGAACGCCGCCCGGAACGCTTCGAAATCGTCGTTATAGACGTCGCCGGTGACGACCCAATCGATACCGTGCCGCCGGTATTCGCGCTCGCGCGCCAGCGCTATCTTGCCCGGTGGAAGACCGAAAATCAGCAGGGCAGGTGTCCGGTTGGCCAGGCACAGCTGCGCCATGCCGGGCCCGTCGCGCCTTCCCAGCTTTTCGCGTGGTCCCGTTGCGATCAAGTCGGGGCAGGGTACGCGCGCCTTCGGATCGCGGTAATCGGTCAGCCGGACGCAGGCAAGGCGGGCTTCGAATTGCGCGGGCAGGCCGGACCAGCAGCGGGCGGCGTCCGGACGCTTGCGCAGCCCGAAGGCACCCTTGTCGAGGCCCTCGGCAAGGCGCCTCATGGCCGCCAGCCGTCCAGCGGCGGCGGCGCGGAACAGGAAATGGATGCCCTCGTAGGGCCGGATCTTCGCCGCGCGGGCGTGCGGGCCGAGGGCCAGTTCGGCCGCGCGTTCCTGCATCGCCGCGTCGCCCATCATGGCTTCGACCGCCCCGGCCGCCCGCGCCGCATCGCCGCTCGCCAGCGTCTTGCGCGTGACCAGCGGCAACTTCCTCGAAATGTACGACTTTTTCCTGTACGGCTTCTATGCCAGCTACATCGCCGCCACCTTTTTCCCGTCGAACAACGAGTACGTCTCGCTGATGGCGACGTTCGTCACCTTCGGCGCCGGTTTCCTGATGCGTCCGCTCGGCGCCGTCATCCTCGGCAGCTATATCGACCGCATCGGCCGCCGCACCGGCCTGATCGTCACGCTGGCGATCATGGCTTGCGGCACCATCCTGATCGCCTTCGTGCCGGGCTACGCGTCGATCGGCATCGCGGCGCCGCTGCTGGTGCTGCTGGGCCGGCTGCTGCAGGGCTTTTCGGCCGGCGTCGAACTGGGCGGCGTGTCTGTCTACCTGGCCGAGATGGCGCCGCCCGGCCAGAAGGGCTTCTACGTCAGCTGGCAATCGGCCAGCCAGCAGGCGGCGATCATGTTCGCGGCGCTGCTGGGCTACCTGCTGAACCGCTGGCTGGCGCCGGCCGAGGTGGCGGGCTGGGGCTGGCGCATCCCGTTCTTCGTGGGCTGCATGATCGTGCCGGTGGTGTTCATCATCCGCCGCTCGCTGCAGGAAACCGAGGCCTTCAAGGCGCGCAAGCACCATTCCAGCTTCCGCGAGATCCTGGCATCGATCGCCGCCAACTGGCGCCTGGTCGTGCTGGGCATGATGCTGGTGGTGATGACCACCGTGTCCTTTTACCTGATCACCGTCTACGCGCCGACCTTCGGCAAGAACGTGCTCAAGCTGAGCGCGGCGGACAGCCTGTTGGTGACCTTCTGCGTCGGCCTGTCCAACTTCATCTGGCTGCCGGTCATGGGCGCGCTGTCGGACCGCATCGGGCGCTGGCCGCTGCTGGTGGGCTTTACGGTGCTGCCGATCCTGACCGCGCACCCGGTGCTGTCCTGGCTGGTGCACAACACCACCTTCGCGCACATGCTGGAGGCGGAATTGTGGCTGTCCTTCATGTACGCCAGCTACAACGGCGCCACCGTGGTCGCGCTCACCGAGATCATGCCGGCCCACGTGCGCACGGTCGGGTTTTCGCTGGCCTACAGCCTGGCCACCGCGCTGTTCGGCGGCTTCACGCCGGTCGTGTCGACCTGGCTGATCGAGCAGACCGGCGACAAGGCGGCCCCTGGCTACTGGATGGCGGCCGCGGCGGCCTGCGGCCTGGTGGCGGCGCTGTTGCTGTACCGTCCGTGGCGCGGCGCCCAGGCCGGGACCCGGACCGCGTAAAATGCCGGGTTTATGTCCAGGAGTTGCAGTGAGTACCCAGTCCACCTACCAGCCATCGATGTTCCAACTGCGCGGCCGCATCGGCCGGGCGCGCTACCTGGCCTACAGCTTCCTGCTGAGCCTGCTGCTGGCGCTGTGCATGATGGCACTGATGCTGGTCGCCGGCGACAGCGGCACCGGCTTCGCGCTGGTGAAGGCCCTGGCCATCCTGGCATCGCTGGCGCTGACCCTGGTGGTCGGCGCGCGCCGCCTGCAGGACCTCGGCCGCAAGCCCTGGATCGCGGCCTGCCTGTTGATCCCCTTCGTGAACATCGCGGTCTACCTGTGGCTGCTGTTCGCGCCGGGCAGCCAGGACGCCAACGACTACGGCCCGCCGCCAGGCCCGAACACGCGCGGCGTGCTGGCCGTGGCCTGGGCGATTCCCGCGCTGTTCGTCGCCGCGCTGGTGACGGCGGTCGTGTTCGCGCCGCAGAAGTCGGACGCGCAGCGCGCGCGCGAGGGGATGGAACAGGCGCTGTAAACTGGGCGCCTGGCGCGCTCGGTGAGATAGCGAACCGAAGCCCGCGGCCCGACCGCCTAGGCTGGCACATCCCGTCATATAAAGGAGTGCCAGCCGATGCCTACCGATTTCGACCGTGCCGACAACCTGCACCGCCCGCCGCTGGGCGAGGCCAGGGGCGCGACCACCCAGCCCCTGATCGTCACGCCGACGTTTGTGAGCCGCGTCGACGACACGCCGCGCGGCGAGCGGCCGCAGGACCCCGGTGCCTCCAAGAGCCGCCACGGCCACGCAGTGCACTTCCCGAACCTGCGCCCGCATGCGCTGGCGCTGGAAGGCGACCCCAACCTGGCCTTCGAGCACTGGGACGAATACTGGCGCAAGGTCCACGGGCCGAAGTTCGCCTGGGATGAGCCCGGGAGCTCGTCCGGCCTGGTGCTACGCTACGACCAGGTACACCGCATCGCGTCCGGTCCGTCGTCCTTTTTCCCGCCACCTTACCGCGCCATGCTCGGCGACGACGGGCGCCTGCCCGAGGACCCCGAGAAGCGCGTGCCGGCTTTCCAGCGTCCGCGCTGGGACGGTTTCGCCTACATCACCTATGCCGAGGAAGCGGATATCGAAAAGACGCTGGGACAGGAGAAGTTCGACCGGCGCATCGTGGCCGACGAGCAGGTGGCCTTCCGCATGGTGACTCGCGAGATCACGCGCGAATACATCCTGATCCCGAGCGCGCTCCACCGGGACCCGATCAGCCTGGTCAAGATCCACGTGCGCCGGCCGGACCTGAGCCGCGAGGCATTCCAGCGGCGGATGTTGAATGAACACGCGCCGCGGGTGCTGGCCCAGACGGCGACGCGCGAGCTGGTGCGGCGCTATGCGCAGCTGCACAATATCGGCTCGACGCAAAAGGATCCGGAGGGCAGCAGGATCGATGCGGTCTCGGTGTTTTCCTTCGCCTCGCTGAACGACGTCGAGGATTACCTGGTCAGCGAGGACCACGCCGTGATCGAGGCCTCCGAGCAGGGCCTGGCCGGGCCGGGCTCCGAGTGGTGGACCGGCATCAACTACAGCGTGATCAACCGCCTGGATCCGGAGTTGCCAACCGATCTGCCGTGAACGCCTTTCACGCCGGCTCGGCGTGCTCCACCAGCAGCTGCACCTTGGTCACGCCGTTGTACTCGTTGGCGTCGAGCCGGAACGCCACGCGCGCCTGGTCGCCCAGCGCGTCGGTGTGGCCGAACCAGATGGCGTCGTAGCGCCGGCCATTCCGTTCCAGCAGCAGCTTGAGGTGCTTGTCCTTCAGGATGCGCTGGCTCACCACGCGGAATTCGTCGACGAACACCGGCGGGGCGAAGCCCTGGCCCCAGACCTGGCCGTCCAGCAGTTCGATGAACTGGACCGAATAGAAATCGTCTTCCAGCGGACCGTCGGTCTCGACCACGCGCTCCAGCTGGGCTTCGGTCAGCCACGCCTGCCCGACCGCCTCGAAGGCCTGCGAGAAGGTATCGAAGTGTTCGCCGCGGATGGTCAGGCCGGCCGCCATCGCGTGGCCGCCGAACTTGTCGATCAGGCCGGGCACGCGCTTGGACACCAGGTCCAGGGCATCGCGCAAATGAAAACCCGGGATCGAGCGGCCCGAACCCTTGATCCAGCCGTCGCCGGCCGGGGCGAAGGTGATGGTCGGGCGGTAGAACTTTTCTTTCAAGCGCGACGCCACGATGCCGATCACGCCCTGGTGCCAGCCGTCGTCGAACACGGCAATGGTGCTGGCGGCCGCGGGCTGGAAGTCGTCCAGGTGCAGCAGGGCGGTGCCCTGCATGTCGGCCTCGATCTCGCGCCGCTTCAGGTTGATTTCGTTGAGCTGCTGGGCGATGGCCCAGGCGCGGCCTTCGTCGTCGGTGGTCAGGCACTCGATCCCGAGCGACATGTCTTCCAGGCGGCCGGCGGCGTTCAGGCGCGGGCCCAGCGCGAAGCCGAGGTCGAAGGGTGAGGCGGTGCGCGCCTCGCGCCCGGCGACGCGGAACAGCGCCGCCACGCCCGCATGCATGCGCCCGGCGCGCATGCGCTTCAGGCCCTGCGCCACCAGGATGCGGTTGTTGGTGTCGAGTTTCACGACGTCGGCGACCGTGCCCAGCGCGACCAGGTCGAGCAGGTTGTCCAGCTTCGGCTGGGTCTGCGCATCGAACACGCCGCGGCGGCGCAGCTCGGCGCGCAGCGCCAGCAGCACGTAGAACACCACGCCGACTCCGGCCAGGTGCTTGCTCGGGAAGCCGCACTCCGGCTGGTTCGGGTTGACGATCACGCGCGCGTCCGGCAGGTGCTCGCCCGGCAGGTGGTGGTCGGTGACGACGACTTCGATGCCGCGCTTTTTCGCCGCCTCGACGCCATCGATGCTGGCGATGCCGTTGTCGACGGTAATGATGATGTCGGGCGACTTTTCGCGCGCCGTCAGCTCGACGATTTCCGGGGTCAGGCCGTAGCCGTATTCGAAACGGTTGGGCACGATGTAGTCGACGTTCGCGCCCATCGCGCGCAGGCCGCGCAGGGCACAAGCGCAGGCGGTGGCGCCGTCGCAGTCGTAGTCGGCGACGATGGTCATCTTCTTGCCGGCGCCAATCGCGTCGGCGAGATACACGGCCGCGGCATCGATCTGCAGCAGGGCGCCGGGCGGCACCAGCGCCTGCAGCTCGCTGGCGAGCTCGCGCGGGTCGGACAGGCCGCGCGAGGCGAACACGCGCGCCAGCACGGGGTGGATGCCGCCCTGTCTCAGCATTTCGGAATGGCGAACCGGGCAGGGGCGGATGGCGATACGGGTTTTCAAGTCAATGCTTCCAGGGTCGGGCGGCGCCAGAATTTGCGCTGCGCCATCGGTGTCGTTTCAAGGTCGAGGTGGCCGTCGCGGTGGCTCAGCACCAGGGTCAGGCGCTTGATGCGTCCGCGGCCCAGTTGCGCCAGCAGCGGTGCGAACAGCGATTCTTCGAAGGCCTGCATGGCGCGCAGCCAGCCTTCCCAGTCGGCGGCGATGGCAGGCGACGCCGCGTTGCCGGCGACCAGCAGCAGGTGGTCGGCGTTCGGATCGTCGACGCTGGCGGCGAGGGCGTCCAGCGACGCGGCTCTGTGGCTCGATAACGCATCCAGCCAGCCCGGCACCGCATGGGTGACCAGGGTCGGCCGGCTGGCCGGGCCGCGCCGTCCCGCCGACGCCACCAGGCGATTGGCTTCCTCGAGTGCGCGGCTGGCGCCGCCCCAGGGCCAGATCGAATTGACCGGCAACTGGCCGCGTTGTTCGCGTGCCGCGTTCACCGGATGGGTGTACCAGCCGACCTGCACCTCGTTCTGCAGCTTGCGGAAGGCGCGCGCCGTCGGGCCGGTCGGCATCCAGTCGGTCAGGTTCATGCCGGTGGCCGCGTCCGGGCTGGCCGTCCGCAATTCGCTCCAGGCGTCGGCGCGCATGAACCAGGTATCGGCGCTGCCGTAGGCGAGCTGGTAGCCCAGTTCATGGAAGCTTTCCTGTGCGCCGGCGAACAGGGCGCGGGCTTCGCTCTCGCGCAGGTCGAGCTGGCGCATGTCGCCCATCATCAGGTGGGTATTGGCGATCTGGATGTGGCCGGGATTGACCACGAACCAGAAGCCGTCTTCCGGGTCGAGCCCGAAGCCGCGCATGGCCGCGGCGGCCACGGCCGGCTCGTCGTTGCGATCGAGCCCGAGGGCGCCGGCGATCCAGTGCTCATGCGGCAGGGAACGGGCGCTCGGAGACAGCGGGGTGCGGTAGGACGCGGACGTGCGCGACAACAGCGCCGCCAGCGCCGGCGCGTCGAGGGCGCGGGCCAGGTCGGGGGCGAATTCGGGAGCGGGAAGGGCGAACGGCAGGACAAGCGAAATATGGGCCATTCCCCTATTGTAAGACATCCGCCGTGTCCGTGAGCAGGGACTGTCGCTTTCGGGCACGGCGCGCTTGTCATTCCGGCATGCCTCCGCTCAGGCCATTCAACTCCTGGTACCAGGACTGGACCGTGGCCAGGTGCCGCCGTTCCTGCTCGAGCGCGGCGATGAAACGGTTGGCCATGTCATCCTGGCCATGCCGTGCCGCCAGCGCGGCCAGCGTCTCCCAGCCGGCATTGTCGAGCAGTTCGATGCTCAGGATCGCGTGCAGCGATTGGGCCAGGCTGGTGCGCGGGTCGTTCAGCACCTGCACCATCCCCATCGCCTCGACCCCGACTACGTCCGCGCTCGGGGTCTGGGCGGTGGGGTCGCCGCCCATCGATTCGATGGCTTCGCGCAGCAGCAGGAAGTGGCGGGCTTCGTCGGCGCGGATGGCGGCCACGGCGTCGCGCGTCATGGCGACCTGCTGGCCGTCCAGCATGGCGTCGGCCTTGGTCAGCAGGGCGTCGTACAGGCGGGTGCCGGTGCGCTCGAAGGCCAGGCGCTCGGCCAGCTTGTCGAGCAGGACCTGCGGGCTGCCGCCGGTGATGGCGCCCACCGCCATGCTCGCGATCCCGGTCACGGTGGCGGGCACGGGAATCGAGCCGATGCCCTCGGACTCGGCGATATAGGCTTCGCGCATCCGCACCATCGCGCTTTCGTCGCCGGGCGTGGCGCGCACCGGGGCGTTGTCCGCGTCGAGCATGGCGCCGGTGTCGAGCGGCGACATCTGGATGCCGGTCTTGTTCATGCCGACATGTTCATGTTGCTGTGCCATTTGCCTGTCTCCTCGCGCTTACGGCAGCAGCACGCCGCCCTGGTTGACCGGCCTGCGTGCCGCCCCGTTGCCGGTCACGGCCGGCACGCCGCCCTCGAGCCCGCGCCGCGCCAGTTCGGTACCGGGGCTCCATTCGTAGCCGGACGACACCGCCAGGCTGGGCGAACCGTCGCTATTGAGCTGGCGCCGGTCGTCGATGCTGGCCTGGCCTTCCTGCGCCTTGGGCACGAACTGGGTGCCGAGCGCGCGCAGGTCGACCTCGCTGGCCAGCACGGCGCGGTAGAAGTCGCGCTGGCTCTTCATGGGAATCGGGCTGTCGAAGGCGCCGGTGATGATTTCGGCCGGATCGCGCCGCTCGTAGCGCCGGAAGGCGTCGGCGGCGGCGTGGAAGTGGCCCAGCTCGTAGTCGAGGAAGCGCTCCCACAGCGCCTTGATTTCGTGGTTGGTCTCGGTTTCGATGCAGCTGTAATAGTTGTAGCACTCGTTCGCCTCGTGCAGCATCCATTGTTCGACCCAGGTCTCGGTCGGGTCGAGCATGGACTCGTATTGCGTCACGTGCTGTTCCTCGACGGAGGCGATTTCCGCATACAGCTGGCGCGCCACCGGGTCGGCGAACAGCGGCCCCACGTTCATGTAATAGTTGTGGGTTTGCGCTTCGGTGGCGGTGATGGTCAGCGCATGCAGCTTGCTGAGCATCTGCGCCATGCTGCGGTCGTAGGGGGTGCGCAGGTCGTCGGACGGGTGGCGGTGGTGTTCCCAGGTCGGCCGCGCCGGCATGATGTCGGTATAGCTCTGGGTGATGTTGTTCGGGTCCTTGCCTTCGAGCCGGTCGAGCAGGGCCGAGTAGCGGTAGAGGTGGTCGAAGTCTTCCAGCAGGCCGAAGCGGTAGACCTGGGCCAGGTATGGGTCGGGCTCGCGCTGGGCGACCGCGGCGGTCAGTTCGATGGCCACCTGTTCGTAGGCGATGGTGGTCTCGAGCGGCGACTGGTCGCTTGGGAGCAGCCAGTTCACCAGCGTCGCCTGGTGCTGCTCGGAGCGCCGGATCAGCGCCAGCGGCTGGCGCAGCGCCATGTTGCAGCGGGCGCAGAGGTGGGAAAAGCGCAGCGCCTCGATCTCGATGCCGTTCATGATGATGACCCGCACGCGGGTAAAGGCGTCGTCGTCGAGCTTGCTGATGGGTTTGCGCACCAGGTCGCGCCAGGTGTAGCGCTGGCTTTCGATGGGGGTGCCTTTCGAATCGAACACGCTGAATGCCATGTTGTCCTCCTGGATCGGATGATGGCGCCCTCGTACGATGGGCTGGCGGGCGTGAAGTTCAAACAAAAGGTATTCCAATTGTGACAATAGGCCACACGGATGAGTTTTGTATGGCAAACTGCGGGGCTAAGAAGCATAGCCCCGGGAGCCCATGAGCATCATCCAGAAATTGCCGTACGAATGGCTGGTCGGTTTGCGCTACACGCGCGCCGGCAAGCGCAGCAACCGCAACAGCTTCATCTCCTTCATTTCCCTGATTTCCGTGTCGGGAATCGCGCTGGGCGTGGCGGCCTTGATCGTGGTGCTGTCGGTGATGAACGGCTTCCAGAAAGAAGTGAGCGACCGCATGCTGTCGGTGCTGGCGCACATCGAAGTGTTCGATGCGGGCGCAGGCGGCATGGCGAACTGGCGCCAGGCCGAGCAGGAAGCCTTGCGCAACCCGGCCGTGCGCGGCGCCGCGCCCTTCGTCGAGACCCAGGGCCTGCTGGTGGTGGACGGCACGATGAAGCCGGCGGCGATCCGCGGCATCCTGCCGCAAGAAGAATACAAGGTGTCCGACGTGGCGAAACAGATCCGCCAGGGCAGCCTGCAAGACCTGCGTCCCGGCGAATTCAAGATCGTGCTCGGCTACGCGCTGGCGCGTTCGCTCGGGGTCGGCGTCGGCGACAAGGTCACCATGATGCTGGCCCAGGGCCAGCCCACGCCGGCCGGCATCGTGCCGCGCACGCGCGTGTTCACGGTGGCCGGCATGTTCGAAGCCGGCCACTACGATTTCGATTCCAGCATGGCCTTCGTCCACCTGCAGGATGCCGAGCGCATGGAGCGACTGGCCGCGCCCGGCGGCCTGCGCCTGCGCATCGCCGACATGCACCAGGCGCCGCAGGTGGCCAAGGAACTGAAAAAACAGATGTCGGGCGACCTGGTCCTGCGCGATTGGTCGAAGATGAACGCCAACTGGTTCGCAGCCGTGCAGACCGAGAAGCGCATGATGTTCATCATCCTGACCCTGATCATCGCCGTGGCCGCGTTCAACCTGGTGTCGACCTTGGTGATGACGGTGACCGACAAGCAGCCCGACATCGCGATCCTGCGCACGATCGGCGCGTCGCCGGCCTCGATCCGGAAGATCTTCATGATCCAGGGCGCATTGGTCGGCATCATCGGCACGGTCGTCGGCGTGCTGCTCGGCGTGACGGTGGCGCTCAATATCGACGTCATCGTGCCCTTCATCGAGCGCCTGCTCGGCATCCAGTTCCTGTCAAGGGACATCTACCTGATCAGCACAATCCCTTCGGACATGCGCTGGCCGGACGTTTTCAAGATTGGCGGCGTTTCCGTGCTGCTGGCGTTCCTCGCGACGATCTACCCGAGCTGGGCGGCGTCGCGCGTGAAACCCGCGGAGGCGCTGCGTTATGAATGATATGACGCATCAAACCACTACCACCACAGTTCTCTCCTGCCGCGGCGTCGGCAAGACCTTCACCCAGGGCGACTATTCGGTCCAGGTGCTCGACAACATCGACTTTTCCATCGGCCGCGGCGAACGCGTGGCCATCGTCGGCGCCTCCGGTTCCGGCAAGTCGACGCTGCTGCACATCCTCGGCGGCCTGGACACGCCCAGCAGGGGCGCCGTCTGGCTGAATGGCGAGGATTTCGCCAGCCTGTCCGAGACCCGGCGCGGCGAACTGCGCAACACGACGCTGGGCTTCGTCTACCAGTTCCACCACCTGCTGCCGGAATTCTCGGCGCTGGACAACGTCGCCATGCCGTTGCTGATCCGGCGCATGAAGCGTGCCGACGCGGTGGCCCAGGCCGAGGCCATGCTGGCGCGCGTGGGACTCACCAAGCGCGCGATCCACCGCCCGGGCGAATTGTCCGGCGGCGAGCGCCAGCGCGTGGCCCTGGCGCGCGCACTCGTCACCCAGCCCGCATGCGTGCTGGCCGACGAGCCGACCGGTAACCTCGACCACGTGACGGCCCAGGGCATTTTTGATTTGATGCTGGAACTGTCGAAGACGCTCGGCACGTCCTTCGTGATCGTCACCCACGACCCGGAACTGGCGCGCCGCTGCGACCGCGCGCTGCGCCTGACCGAGCACGGGCTGCAGCCGGAAGCGGCGTAAAGGGCGCTCCAATGTGGATCGACACCCACTGCCACCTGGACGCCCATGAATTCGGCGACGAATCGCTCGACGTGGCGCGCCGCGCCGGGGAGCAAGGCGTCGGCATGATCGTGATCCCGGCCGTCGAGCGCGGCAACTTCGACGTGGTCAAGCGCCTGGCCGACAGTGCGCCGAACGCCAGTTATGCGCTCGGCATCCACCCGATCTTCGTGCCGCAGGCTAGCGACGATGATCTGGCCGCGCTGCGTGGATTGGCCGAGGCCTCGATCGGCGACCCGCGCTTCGTGGCGATCGGCGAGATCGGCCTGGACTTCTTCATCCCGATGCTGTGCGAACCGGCGATGCGCGAGAAGCAGGAGCGCTTCTTGCGCGAGCAGCTGCGCCTGGCGCGCGACCTCGGCCTGCCGGTGCTGACCCACGTGCGCCGTTCCCAGGACCAGGTGCTCAAGCACCTGCGCCAGATCCGCCCGCCGGGCGGCATCGCCCACGCCTTCAACGGCAGCCTCCAGCAGGCGCAGGCCTTCATCGACCTGGGCTTCCACCTCGGCTTCGGCGGCGCCATGACCTTTACGCGCGCACTGCAGATCCGGCGCCTGGCGAGCGGCCTGCCATTGGACGCCATCGTGCTCGAGACGGACGCGCCGGATATCTCGCCTGCATGGCTGCACCCGGGGCGCAACAGCCCGGAAGAGCTGCCGGCGATCGGGCGCGCGCTGGCCGAACTGCGCGCCATCGCGCCGGACGAGGTGCGCGTGGCCACGCAGCGCAGCGCCCTGGCGGCCATCCCGCGCCTGGCGCAACTTACTGTATAGATACTAGATACCCTGCGTAGATACCCGGCCGCGCTCCCCGCGAGCGCCGCGCCGTCCGCAAGTTCCCGCCGCCCGCCACCGCCCGCGCCGCACACCCCTGTGGTGCACCGAACGAGACCCGCGCGATCCTCGCGAGCCGCCCGGACACCTCTGAGGCAAACCAATCTTTCACTACGGGAAGCATGGAAAAATGTCCACTCCTGCCGCATTGCGGCATCGCATTGGAGTGAACGTGGAGAGCGCAAGCGAATTCCTGCGGGTCCTGCAGCACGAGCAGTCCTTGAGCACCGCGCACCGCGCGCTGCGCCTGCGCCTGGCCCATAACGGCCAGCTCGCCGAGGATGTGCTGTTGCCGCAGCGAGTGGTGGGCAGCGAATCGGTCTGCGGCGGCATCGAATACCGCGTCGCCTGCCTGGCCGCTAGCCCGGCGCTTCCGCTCAAGGAATTCATTGCGCTGCCGGCCGAGCTGCAGTTCGTGACCGACCGCGGCATGCTGCGCAGCGTGTGCGGCATCGTCACCGAGGCGCGCGCCGGTGACGCCGACGGCGGCCTGGCCGCCTACGAACTGGTGCTGCGCGACGTGTTTGCCGTCATGGAAAAGCGCACCAACAGCCGCATCTTCCGCTACCACAACGAGCTCGAGATCGTGCAGCTGCTGTGCGACGAATGGCGCCACGCGAACACCGTGCTGGCCAGCGCCTTCGAGCTCGAACTCGACCCGCTGTTCGACATGCGCAACTACCCGCCGCGCGAACAGACCATGCAGTACAACGAATCCGACGCGGCCTTCGTCCGGCGCCTGTTGAAGCGGCGCGGCATCGCCTGGCTGTTCCGGCCCGGGCGCAGCCGCGGCACCGCGGTCGACCCGCTGCACGACCGCACCCCGGCCCACACGCTGGTGCTGTTCAGCGACCCGAACAACCTGCCCAGGAACGCAGCCGGGACCGTGCGCTACCACCGCGACGGCGCCGCCGACGGCCGCGACACCATCACGTCCTGGACCGCGGCGCGGCGCCTGCAGCCCGGCGTCACCACCCGCCACAGCTGGGACTACAAGAACCCGGCCGGCCCGCAATTCATGCTCGCGACCAGCCATGGCAACGCCGACCAGGGCCAGAGCGGCAACGGCCTGGCCGCCACGCTCGACGACTACCTGGTCGACATCCCGCACGCCGGCAACGACGTCGAAGACGGTTGGCGCCTCGGCCAGGTGCGCATGGACCGCCACGAATTCGCGGCCAAGTGCTTCCAGGGCGAGGCCAGCGTGCGCGACTTCTGCGCCGGCCAGTATTTCTCGCTCGACGGTCATCCGGAAATCGACAACCATCCGGCCGCGGAGCGCGACTTCGTCATCACCGAACTGCAGGTCGTGGCCGACAACAACCTGCCGCGCGAGCTGCATGCGCGCGCGGCGAACCTGCTGTCCAACCCGGCCTGGATGAAGCTGGCCGTGCCGCGTCCGGGAGACGGCGGCACCCGCGTGCGGGTCGCCTTCACGGCGGTCCGGCGCGGCATCCCGATCGTGCCGGCGTTCGACCCGCGCACTGACCTGCCGCATCCGCAGCTGCAAAGCGCGATCGTGGTCGGGCCGAAGAGCGAGGAAGTCCACTGCGACGCGCTGGGCCGCGTGAAAATCCGCTTTCCCGGCATGCGCGCCATCGATCACAAGCATGCGCACGGCGCCGGCGCGTCGGATTCGCCGAGCGATTCGGCCTGGGTCCGGGTCGCCTCGAACTGGGCCGGCAACGGCGTGGGCAGCAAGCACCAGTCGGGTTTCCTGGGCCTGCCGCGCGCCGGCACCGAGGTGCTGGTGGCCTTCCTCGGCGGCGATCCGGACCGCCCCATTGTGCTCGCCCAGCTGTATAACCAGCGCTCGGCACCGCCCGCCTTCAGCGCCCAGGGCGAACTGCCCGGCAACCGCTACCTGTCCGGCACCCGTACCCGCGAAATCCGCGGCCAGCGCGGCAACCAGTTGCGCTTCGACGACACCGAAGGCGAGATCAGCGCCCAGCTGGCGAGCGACCACGGCGCCTCGGAACTGAACCTGGGCTGGCTGGCGCGCCCCAGGACCGGCGGCGTCGGCAGCCCGCGCGGCGAGGGCGCCGAGCTGCGCAGCGACAAGGCGGTGGCCGTGCGCGGCGCCGAGGGCGTCCTGCTCAGCGCCGAGGCCAGCCCGGACGCCGAGGGTGGCCAGCTGGCGCGCGCCGGCCTGCTCGGCCTGGCCGAGGTCATGCAGGGCATCCTGGTCGAGGTCGGCCGCCTGGCTGCGGTCCACACCGGCGACGAGCCCGGCAGCGAGCGCCTGGCGGCCCTGGTCGAGAAACTGAAGCTCTGGCACGAGGGCAGCAATGTGGCGCAAGCGGGCGGGGGCGAGAGTAGCAAGGCGGGCAACGGCGGACCAGCCATCGTGGCGGCGAGCGCGCCGGCGGGCATCGTGCTCGCCAGCCAGGACAGCCTGGCGCTCGGGGCCACGCACAAGATCGACATGGTCAGCGCGCTTGACACCGAAATCTCCACCGGACGCAACCTGTTCCTGCGGGCGGCGCGCGCGGTCAGCATGTTCGCCCACGAGCTCGGCCTCAAGCTGGTCGCGGGGCGCGGCAACATCATCGTGCAGACCGGCCAGGGCCACATCGAGATCAGGTCCGCGGGCCGCATCAGCCTGGTCGCGGCCGAGGGCATCGAACTGGATGCGCCGTCGGTGAAGATCGTCGCGCCCGGCGCCCAGACCGACTGGGCCGAAGGCGCGATCACGCACCAGAGCAGCGGGGCTCAGGTCATGAAGGGGGCAGATTTCGTGCACCTGGGGCCGGGCGGGGGGACGCCGCAGGGGCTGAAGTTGCCCAAATCCCAGCTGCGTACCGACGAATACGCGGTCCTGCGCAACATGCAGACCGGTGAGCCGATCCCGAACCAGCGCTACAAGGCCACGCTCGAAGACGGCAAGGTGGTTACCGGCCGCACCGACGAGCTGGGCAGGACCTCGCTGCTGATCGCCGAGATGATAGGCGACGTCGCATTCGCCTTCCTGCCGGACGAACCCAACGCCTGAACCGGCGCCATCACAACAACAAACAATCACGGAGCGCGCATGGCAGATCCGACCCGCCCCTTGCCCAACCTCGTCCCGCAACCCGACGGCAGCTGGATCGGCCATTCGACGCTGACGCCGACCTCGCTGACCACGCGCGGCCTGTTCACGCTGCCGCCTTCGAAAGTCGTGCCGGTCATCGTGGTGCCGGGCATCATGGGCAGCAACCTGCGCGCGGCGACCAGTCCCGCGAAGCGTGCTAACCGGGTATTCAATCCGGGCGAGGCGGCGTGGCGCGCGCCGAACGGCACGCTGGATGGGCTGAGTACGGCGCGCCAATGGAAGAAGCGCAATCCGCGCACGCGCCAGCTGATCCTGGACGGTGACACCCTCGAGGTGGACAACCGCGGCGAGATCAATCTGCCGGATGACGCGGCGCAGTACGGCACGACAAAGGACGAAGTGCGCAAGCGCGGGTGGGGCGAGGTGCACTGGGATTCCTACGGCAAGCTGCTGCACGGCTTGTACGTCGGGCTGAACCACACCTTCGAAATGGATGGCACGGACAAGGTCCGGGTGTTGCGGCGCCATTGGAAGGACGTGATGGAATGCGATCCGGCCCGCTGGGGCGTGCGCGCGATCGACAGGATCACGGAGGCCGAGCTGAAAAAACACGCGGAATATTATTTCCCGGTGTATGCCTGCGGCTACAACTGGCTGGAGTCTTGCGAAAAATCTGCAGGACAATTGCGCCGCCGCGTCGAAGACGTCATCCGATTCTGGAAAGAATGCAAATGCGAGTGCGACAAGGTCATCCTGGTGACGCATTCGATGGGTGGGCTGGTTGCACGGGCTTGCGCCAAGCAGATCCCGGACCAGGTACTCGGCGTGATCCACGGGGCCATGCCGGCGCTGGGTGCCCCCGTATGCTATCGCAGGATCGCTTGCGGCACGGAAAAGTGGAGTCCAAGTAACGGCAATCTCGCGAACAAGACAGCCGAGTGCGTGGCCGACATCCTGGGCGAAGTGCCCGCTGCGACCATGCCTGTCATGGCAACCTCGCCCGGCGCCTTGCAGCTGTTGCCGAATCACCTGTACCTGGGACCCTGGCTGCATGTGTACATGGTCAGCCGGATGAGCAACAAGGATGTGGGCCGGGATGTCGTGCATCTGCCGGCCGGCAATCCTTACGATATGTATCGGGATATGGATTCGTGGTACAGGCTGGTCGATCCGCGGCTGGCGGACCCGGCGGGGAAGTACAAGGGAGAGCTCAGCGTGGAAGACACGATCCGGAAAGCGATCGAGAGTGCCGAAAACTTCCATCGCCAGGTGCTGGGTAGCTACTATCACCCGAATACCTATGCCTTCTATGGTGCCGACTCGGCGCAGATGTCGTTTGGCGCGGTGCGCTGGGTTGCGCGTGACCCCGGCGCAGGCACCGTGTTCACCGAGTCGAACCTGCGCGGCGCCGCGCGCCTCGGCTACGGCCCGGCGGGCGGGCGCCGGGTCCGCGTCGAAGGCCGTACCGACCTGCAGTTCGTGCCAGCCCGCCAGGATGTCTCCGGCGACGGTACCGTGCCCCACCAGTCCGGCGCGGCGCCGCGTGGCATGGTGCGGCAAACCTTCGAGATCCGCGGGTTCGACCACCAGGGGGCGTTCAACGACGACGCCATCCTGCTGTTGACCCACCATCTCATCGCCAAAATGGTTCAGGCCTTGTCTTGATAGAAGTCTGCCATGATGCGAATGAGCAAGCGGGGATGGCGCGAAGTCATTGTTTTGCTGGCAGCCCTGGCCTGTGCGGGAAGCTGGGCAGCCGGTCAGGTCCGCAGCATGCGGGACAGATCCGAGGTGGCGAAGATGACGGAAAAGATGAAAACCCTATGCGTCGGCCGCTTCCTGGTCGACGTGCCCGCACAGGCGCAGGTCAGCCTGTCGCGCGAAATGCTGGATGGGTTCGACATCAGGACGGTCGAGGAGAGCGAGACCGCGTTTCACGAGCGCGTCGCCGCGCGTGAAGCGGATATCGCAAACCGTGGCGCGGCCGGCGAAGGCAGCGGCGAGAGCGGCATGGTCGAGGCGCGCGACCTGCGCGTGCCGGGCATGGTCGGACGCGCATTGATCCACGATTACAGCCGCGGTTACCTCATGAAGGGCAACCGGCGCGTCGATATGGAGTCGGTGTCGGTCGAGGTGCATGCGCACAAGGGCGGCTTGAGCTTCACGCTGTCGGCGGCATCCACACAGGAGTCGAGCGTCAGGGAAGCCGAAGCCTTGCTGGCGCGCTTGCAGTTGCGCGGCGAGGATGACATCCCCGCCGTCCCCGGGTTTTGCATCGGGCGTGCGATATTCGTCGAACCGCTACCGCCGCACAAGACCGAGCACATCGTCATGCACGTCGGGCTGCCGGACCATCCGGACGTCGGCATGGCGTTTGCCAGCCTGCCTGGCGGGGGCAGCGACGCCGGTCTCCTGGCCCGTACCGCCGACATCGACGCGCAAGCCAGCGCCGATGAAATGCTGCGCGTGACCAAGCTGCGCGCCGGTGCGCGCAAGATCAATGAGCTGGAAGGCGAGGAGGTACTGGAACGTGTGCGCGAACTGAACTTCGCGACGACCTTCGGCTTCATGTGGGAAGTGCGTGGCGTGGACAAGGACCCGCTGCGGCCTTTCCTGTCGTTCGAGCTGCAGGCCGGGATCGGCGCCCGTCCCGGCGCCCAGCCGGCCGACGCCAGCCTGCACGAGGATGCGGTCCTCGGACTATGGGACACGGTCTCGTCCAGCATCCGCCTGCGCCCGAACGGTCCGCCGCCGTCGGCGGCGCCGCCCGAACCCGAAGGGCCGAAGCTGGGCGCGGTTGCCAGCGCCGGCGAAGTGTGTCCCCAGTCCGGGTGGTGGCAATGCCGCGAGGGCGGCCCCGGCATCGATGTCCACGGCGGCCAGGTGCAGTACATCCGCAAGGGGGAGCGCATGCCGCAGGCGCTGCTGTTGCCCAGGCAGACCTTGTGGCAGAAGGTCAGGGGCATCCAGCCCAGCACGGAAAGCCCGCGCCTGACCAGCTGGACGCTGGTCGACAAGCGCCTGCGTTCGCGTACCGCGGCGGCCGTGGCGCTGGCGCAGCCGGGCGTGCCGGCGGATGGCTTTCCGTCCGAGCAGCCGGTCGCGGTGCCGGTCGGGGTCTATGTGCGCACTGGGGAACCGTGTCCGGCCAGCGGCTGGTGGCGTTGCGAGGAACAGCACGCGCTGGACGGTACGCGCTGGTTCGCGCGCGGCAGCCTGCTGCCCCCGGCCACCTTCCAGGTGCCGGCCGGCCTGTTCGGCAAGTCGGCCGGCCCGGACGTGATCCAGCGGCGCAGCGTCTGGCAATTGATGCGGCATGTCGAGGCGGCGGATGTGGCGCTGGCGCCGGCACAAGCGCTCGACGACTCGGCCGCGGGCGCACCGGGAGCGGCCCTTCCCGGCCCACACATGGACCGCAGCAGCGCCTGAATGCGCGCCTTCATCCTGGGTTTCACAGCCGGCGTGCTGTACCTGCAACAAGCCGCCGCCTTGCCGCAGTGGACCGCCTTGCTCGCCTGCGCGGCGGCCGCGGCGGCGCTGTTCCTGCTGCCCAGGTACCGGACCGCCGCACGCTGGGTGTCGGGCATCCTGCTCGGCTACGCCTGGGCCGCCCTGGCCGCCCACATGGCACTCGCGCCGGCCCTGTCCGCGGCCGACGAAGGCCGCGACCTCGACATTGTCGGCATCGTCGACAGCCTGCCGGCCCGCTCCGAGCAGGGTACGCGCTTCAATTTCCTTGTCGAGCGCAGCTTGACCCAGGACGCGCGGGTCCCGCCGCGCATCGCGCTGTCCTGGTATGCCGGCGCCGATGGCGCGCAGGCCGCGGACATCCAGCCCGGCCAGCGCTGGCGCCTCGCGGTGCGACTGCAGCGCCCGCACGGCAACGCGAACCCGGGCGGCTTCGATTACGAAGCCTGGCTGCTGGAGCAGGGCGTGCGCGCCACCGGCTACGTACGCGGCAGCGGGGCATCGAACCGGCGCCTCGATGCCTTCGTGCCGGGCGTGAATGCGCTCATCGAACGCAGCCGCGCCTTCCTGCGCGCGCGCATCCTGGCCACGCTGGCGGGACGGGAATACGCCGGCGTGATCGTCGCGCTGGTGATCGGCGACCAGCGCGGCATCGAGCAATCCGACTGGCAGGTGTTCAACCGCACCGGCATCGGGCACCTGGTCTCGATCTCGGGCCTGCACATCACGATGATCGCGGGGCTGGCGGCGCTCGGGGCCTCCGCGCTGTGGCGCCGCTCCTTCTTCACCGATGCCCGGCTGCCGCTGCTGCTGCCGGCGCAGAAGGTCGCGGCGCTGGCCGGCGCGCTGGCCGCGCTGCTGTATGTGCTGCTGGCCGGCTTCGGCGTGCCGGCCCAGCGTACCTTATATATGTTGTCGGTGGTGGCGCTGGCGCTGTGGACCGGGCGCCTGGCGTCGGTGTCGCACGTGCTGTGCGCGGCGCTCGGCCTTGTGCTGGTGCTCGACCCGTGGGCGGTGCTGTGGCCGGGCTTCTGGTTGTCGTTCGGCGCGGTGGCGATGATCCTGTTCGCCGGCCATGGCCGCCTGGGCGCGCCGCCGGCCGGCCTGCGCGGCGCCCTGCTGCTGGCGGGACGCACGCAATGGGCGGTGACGCTCGGCCTGGTGCCCTTGACGGTGCTGCTGTTCGGCCAGGTCTCGGTCGTGAGCCCGCTGGCCAACGCGGTGGCGATCCCGCTGGTCAGCTTTGTCGTGACGCCGCTGGCGCTGGCCGGCAGCCTGCTGCCCGACCCGCTGTGCGGCTGGCTGCTGGCGGCGGCGCATGGGGCGATCGAGGCGCTTGCCTGGCTGCTGGCGCGCATGGCGTCGATACCGGCCGCGGTCTGGCATGCGCCGGCGCCCCAACCCTGGGTGTTCCTGTTCGCGCTGGGCGGGACGCTGTGGCTCCTGATGCCGCGCGGCTGGCCGCATCGCTGGGCCGGCGCCGTGGCCTGGCTGCCTTTGTTGCTGCAGGCGCCAAGTGCGCCGCCGGCGGGCAGCTTCCGCGTCATCGCCTTCGACGTCGGGCAGGGCATGGCGCTGCTGGTCGAGACCGCGGGCCACCGGTTGCTGTACGACACCGGCCCGGCCTACGCGCCCGGCGCCAACGGCGGCAACCGCGTGATCCTGCCGTATTTGCGCATGCGCGGCATCGGGCGGCTGGACGGCATGGTCGTCAGCCACGGCGACGCCGACCACAGCGGCGGCGCGCTGGCGCTGCTGGACGAGTTGCGGGTCGGCTGGCTGGCCTCCTCGCTGGCGCCGCAGCATCCGGCGGTGCGCGCGGCCGCGCGCCACGTCCGCTGCGCGGCGGGCCAGCATTGGGAATGGGACGGCATCCGCTTCGAGATGCTGCATCCGGCACCAGGCAGCTACGACGATCCGGGCCTGAAGGCGAATGCGCGCAGTTGCGTGCTGCGTATCGACAATGGCCGGCGCGCGGTGCTGCTGGCCGGCGACATCGAGGCGGCCCAGGAAGCGGCGCTGCTGGAGCGGGCGCCCGGTGCCTTGCGGGCCGACATGCTGCTGGCGCCGCACCACGGCAGCGGGACCTCGTCGACGCCCGCTTTTCTCCATGCCGTGCGGCCCAGCGTCGGCATCTTCCAGGTCGGCTGGCGCAATCGCTACCGCCACCCGAAGCGCGAGGTCTACGAGCGCTATGGCGAGCTCGGGATCGAGCGGCTGCGCACCGATACCGACGGCGCCGTCACCCTCGACGCCGGCGCCGCCGTCGCGGCCTGGCGCTACCGCCAGGCGCAGGCCCGCTACTGGTACGGACGCTGAGCGGCGGACATGGCGTGCACTGAAGGACGAGTTCCTGGTCCTGACCAAGGGGCAGGGCGATCGTCGCCCACCCGCCATAGTATTTGCTGCTCTGTGAGCTAACTTGCAACATTGTTGCAAAACCAATGTCGAGATATTTAACAGAATTCACTGCGGTACGCCAACGCGATTCCGTAAGTCATTGATTTATTTCAAAAGATTCCATCTGGCACGGGTTGTGCTTCAAATGAAAGCATTTCGATGAGCATGGATGCTGTTATGAAGAAACTGATTGCTTGTATGATTGCCGCTCTGTCGGTCCACGCCGCCAGCCAGGCAAACGTCATCTACGAATGGCAGGGCAACGACGATGCCACTCCTTACAATATTGCGCTGCGCATGGAATTCACCGATGCTGCCGTGGCCAAGGGTTCGATGTTCCTGAATTCCCGCTACGGCTACGGACTGGACGGCCTGCTGTCGTTTCAGTACAGCTTCCCGGGCGCGTTGCACCCAATCGCATTCAAGCCGGCGGCCGGTTCATTCCTGGACGGCGAGTCCCTGCAGATGAACATCGCCTTCCGCGACGACTTCACCCTGTCCGGCAGCTTCATGGCCAGCAGCCCCGACAGCCATATCTTCATGTCGAGCACCGGCAACCTGTTCACCGTGACCGGGGCCGGCAGCGACTACGGCATGGCAGGCGCAGGGTGCTCGCCGTTCGCCAGTTGTGCGGGTGCCACGGGCGTCTTCAGGCAAGTACCGCAGGTCAGCGCGACGGCGCTGGCGGAAGTGCCCGAGCCCGCCAGCCTGGCCCTGGTCGGCCTGGGCCTGGCGGGCCTGGCGGGCCGGCGCCGCAAGCCGGCGCGCGCCTAAGCCGGTTCGCGCCCCGCCAGCGGCAGCGAGATCGTCACGCGCAGGCCGCCGCCGCTGCGGTTCGCTGCCGTGATGCGCCCGCCATGGGTCTCGACCACGCGCTTGGCGATCGCCAGCCCGAGGCCGTGGCCGTCGACGTTGTTCCGGGCCGGATTCGAGCGGAAGAAGGGTTCGAAGATCTCGCCCAGGTGCGCGTCGAGGATGCCGGGGCCGCGGTCCAGCACGTCGATGTGGACCTGGTCGGCTTCCGGGTGCAGTTCGACCTCGACCTCGCCGCTCGCGCCGCCGTGCTTGACCGCGTTGCGCACGATGTTCTCGACCGCGCTCCACAGCAGGTCGGGCGCGCCGCGCACCGTCACCGGCACCGGCGCGTGGACGTCGATGCGGGCGCCGGCTTCGAAGCGGGCGTCGTCGGCGACCTGGTCGACCATCTCGACCAGGTCCACCGGTTCGCAGGCCGGCAGCAGGGTCGCCGCTTCCAGGCGCGACAGCGTCAGCAGTTCGCCGACCAGCCGGTCCATCCGTACGCTTTCCCTTTCGATGCGCTCCAGCGAGGGCTGGATCTTGTCCGGCTGCTGGTGCGCCAGGCCGATCGCCGCCTGCAGGCGCGCCAGCGGCGAGCGCAGTTCGTGCGAGACGTCGTGCAGCAGGCGGCGCTGGCCGTCCATCAGGGCGCGCAACTGGGCACTCATGCGGTCGAAGTCGTGGCCCAGTTCGGCCAGCTCGTCCCCGCCCATCGACATCTTCTTGTCCGAGAATTTCGGCGCCAGGTCGCCCGCGGCCGCCGATTCGAAGGCGCTGCGCAGCGCGCGGATCGGGCGCGAGAAGTACCAGGCGAGCAGGACCGCGAACAGCAGGCTGGCCAGCGTCGCGAACACGATCGGCAGCCAGCGGCCCATCGGACCGCCCCAGCCGCCCATCGGGCCATGCATCGGACCGCCCATGCCAGGGCCGCCCATGCCCGGACCGGGGCGCTGCATGGCACCCGGCCCGCCATCGCCCATGCCGCCCGGTCCACCCGGGACGACGGCGCCGGCTTCGGCGCGCGCCACGTCCTGCAGCAGGGTCTCCGAGGGATTGCGCGGGATGCGCGAAGCAAAGACCACGTAGCCGCGCCCGTCCGGCGCCGTCAGGCGCGCCACCGCGTGGGCCTGGTCGTCGCCCGCCAGGCTGCGCTCGACTTCCGCGCGCAGCTTGGCCGGGACGCTGCGTCCGAGCAGTTCTCGGCCTTTGTCGTCCAGTACGAACAGGCGCATGCGGCGGCTGCCGGCGGCCAGGTCGCGCAGGCCGCCGACGCCGCCGTGGGCCAGGGTCGCCTTGGCCGCATCCAGCATGATCATGCCGGGCGGGCCGACGTCCAGGGTGGCGTCGCCGTTGCGCTGGCGCGCCTGGTCGCGCAGCCAGACGGTGCCGCCGATGCCGATCGTGGCGGCCACCTGGGCCAGCAGGATGGACAGGAAGAACTTCCAGAACAGCCGGCCCATCGCTACTCGCGGATCAGCTGGTAGCCGAGACGGTAGACGGTCTGCAGGCAGGAGCGCCCGTCCGACAGGGTGCCCAGCTTGTGGCGCAGGCTGGACAGGTGGACGTCGATGTTGCGGTCGAAGCGGGCCAGCGGACGGCCCAGCCCCTGTTCGGACAGGTCGTTCTTGCTGACCGGGCGGCCGGCGTTGCGCGCCAGGACTTCGAGCAGGTTGAATTCGGTGCTGGTCAGTTCCAGCGCTTCGCCGTCCCAGGTGGCGCGGCGCTGTTCGGGCAGCATGGTGAGCTTGCCGACGCTGAGCGTGATGCCGGGACCGTCGTTGGGCGAGCTCTGGGTGCGGCGCAGGATGGCGCGCACGCGCGCCGTCAGCTCGCGCGGCGTGCAGGGCTTGGCGACATAGTCGTCGGCGCCCAGCTCGAGGCCGAGGATGCGGTCGGCATCGTCGCCGCGGCCGGTCAGCATCAGCACCGGCATGCGGCTGGCCGCGCGGATGCGGCGCAGGGTTTCGATGCCGTTCATGCGCGGCATCATCACGTCGAGGATGGCGATGGCGTACTGGCCGGAGAGGGCTTCGCGCGCGCCTGCTTCGCCATCATGGGCGCAGGCCACGCGGAATCCTTCCTGTTCCAGGTATTCCGTGAACATCCCGACCAGTTCGGTATCGTCGTCGATTAACAGTACTTGGTTCATGGTCGCATCTTAGCAAAACCGGAACCCGGCGGCGCGGCCGGGGCGATCGTCTTTACCCGGATTTACACCGGGTAACAGCGCTTAACGCGTGCCCCGCCGAGAATGGCGTTTCCGAATCAACAAGGATGTAAAACATGAAATTCACTCGCCAATCCGCGGCGGCCGCGCTGCTGGCTGTTTGTAGCGCCGTCTCCTGTGTCCAATCCGCTGCCGCCGCCGGGCCCGATGCGCCGGGCGCCGCTGCGCCGGGCGCCGCTGCGCCAGGCGCCGCCGATGCCGGCCGCGGTCCCGGGGCGCAGGATGCGCGGGGCGGCGACGGCCCCGGTGCGGACGAGCGCGGCCGGGGCGATGGCCCGCGTCATCATGGTTTCGGCCAATCCGGTCCCGGTGCACCGGGACCGGAGATGCCGTTTGATGGTGCTCCGCTCGGCCACCTGCGCCACCTGGACCTGAGCGAAGCCCAGCAAGACAAGCTGTTCGCCATCATGCACGCCGCCGCGCCGCAGCAGCGTGCGCAGATGAAGGCCGAGCGCAAGGCGCACGAGGCGCTGCGCGCCCTGGGCGGCTCGCCCCGGTTCGACGAAGCCCGGGCGAATGCCGCGGCGCGCGACCTGGGCCAGGCGATCGCCGCCGGCGCCGTGCTGCGCGCACGGATCGAATCGCAGGTGCTGGCGCTGTTGACGCCAGAGCAGCGCGAGCAAATGCAAAGGCACCGTCCGCCGGCAAGCCCCGTCCCTGACAGGCGTGGAAACGACGGCGATCGCTAGGCGTTTCCCTCTAATCAAGACGTCCTTGGCGCGAGCATGTCGTAAAGACATTACAATGGCCATCGTTTTCGCTCCAGTCCGCCGTCATGACCAAACCACTGCTGCACTTCACCCACGGGAACAGTTATCCGGCGGGAGCCTACGTCAGGCTGCTCGAAGACCTGGGACGTGACTTCGACGTGCGTGTCAGCCCCATGCTCGGTCACGACCCCCGTCATCCGCTCGACGACAACTGGCATGCGCTGGTCGAGGAACTGACCGCGCAGATCGAGCGCTACGACAAGCCGGCCATCCTGGTCGGCCATTCGCTGGGTGGGGCGCTCAGCCTGCTGGCGGCCTGGCGCCGTCCGGAACTGGCGCGCTGCGTCGTGATGCTGGATTCGCCGGTGGTGGCCGGCTGGCGCGCACTGGCGTGGCGGCTGGCCAAGACCCTGGGCCTGGGCCACCGGCTGTCGCCCGGCGCCACCGCCGCGCGCCGGCGCAATACCTGGCCCTCGCGTAAAGCCGCGTTCGACCACTTCATCGCCAAGCCGATGTTCCAGGCCTGGGCGCCGGGCGCGCTCGACGACTACCTGCAGCACGGCCTGGTGCCGCACCCCGACGGCGTGCAGCTGCGCTTCTCGCGCGATGTCGAGGCCCGCATCTACGCCACGCTGCCGCACGACATGGGCCGCATACTGCGCGCGCCGTTTCCGGTGCCGGTCGGCTTCATCGCGGGAACGGATTCCGAGGAGTTGCGCCAGGCCGGCATGGCGGGCACGCGCAAGCTGGTCGGCAACAAGCTGTCGATGATCGAGGGTACCCACCTGTATCCGATGGAAAAGCCGGCGATGACCGCGCAACTGACGCGCGAAATGATCCAGCGCCTGCTGGCCGAGGGCGCCGCCAGGAAGACCGGCGACTCCAAGCCGCTTTTCGCGTAAAATCGCGGGATTTATCAGCTTTTCAATTTTTCCCGGAGCAGCCCAGCGATGACAATCAAGAGCGACAAATGGATACGCCGCATGGCGGAAGAACACGGCATGATCGAGCCGTTTTCGCCCAACCAGGTACGAGAGAACGAAGGCCGCCGGATCATCTCCTGGGGTACTTCCTCCTATGGCTACGACATCCGCTGCGCCGATGAATTCAAGGTCTTCACCAACATCAACAGCACCATCGTCGATCCGAAGAACTTCGATTCGAACTCGTTTGTCGACGTCAAGAGCGACGTCTGTATCATCCCGCCGAATTCCTTCGCGCTGGCCCGCACCATCGAATACTTCCGCATCCCGCGCAATGTGCTGACGGTCTGCCTGGGCAAGTCGACCTATGCGCGTTGCGGCATCATCGTCAACGTCACCCCCTTCGAGCCGGAATGGGAAGGCTACGTGACGCTGGAATTCTCGAACACCACGCCGCTGCCGGCAAAGATCTACGCGGGTGAAGGCTGCGCGCAGGTGCTGTTCTTCGAAAGCGACGAGGTCTGCGAGACCTCGTACAAGGACCGCGGCGGCAAGTACCAGGGCCAGCACGGCGTGACGCTGCCCAAGACCTGATACGCTTTTTGCGGCCTGGTGCGCCAGGCCGTATCATGTTGCACATCGAAGGGGCCACGCGGCCCCTTTTTTCTTCCCTGCCGCTCAGCCCAGCGCACGCCGCCCATTCGGATTGCTGCGCCGGTCGCCCATCGAATGGCGGTGTTCGACGCCGTCGTAGTGGACCCGGCCGGCCTCCTGCGCGCCGATCGACGGGCCGAAGGCGCCCGAATGCCGCCGCCCGCGCTCGTAGATCTGGCGCACGATCGTGCCCGCCGTATCGCGGGCGCCCAGGCCGAAGGACAGGCCGAGCGCCAGCGCCACCGCGCCGACGATGGCCATGAACAGGATCGTGATCAGCGAGCTGGCGATGCCGATCTGGTTGATCGCCACCAGGATCGCGAAGGCCCAGACCGTCCACTTGGCGGCCGCGGCCAGCAGGTCGAAGCGCTCGATCCGGCTGCGCGCCGCCGCGCGCCGCACCAGGTCGCTCAGCGCGTTGGCGGCCATGCCGCCGATCACGAGGATGACCAGCGCCACCGCCAGGTTCGGCAGCCACAGCAGCAACTGCAGGAAGACCTGAGACACCGCCGGCACCCCGAGCGCGTCGAAAGCGGCCACCAGCACGATCAGGCGCACGAACCACTTGGCGATCAGCCCCAGCACGCGCGAAGGATCGCGCTGGACCGTGCGCGCCATGCCGGCCAGGCCGGCGCGCTCGGCGAAGGTGTCGAAGTGCACCGCGCGCAGCACGGCCACCAGCAGTTTTTCGATGAGCGAGGCCACCAGCCAGCCGATCCCGAGGATGACCAGGAAGCCCAGCACGCGCGGCACGGCCGCGAACAGCAGGGACATGGCGGCGGCAAGCGAAGCCATCAGGGAATCGCCCCAACTGGTGATTTGGTTCATGAGGTCCTCCATCGGCATGTTCGTAGCGGTCCAGATTCGACCATGCGCGCGCCGCGCGGTTCGGGCGTCCTGCCGGACGGACTGTCGGGATTGCGCGGGCTCAAACGCCCCGAAAAAAAAGAGGCGCCGCAGCGCCTCCTTGTTCAGCGCCGCAGCGCCTCTTTTGATGAGCGTGAACCGGTCAGTCCTGCTTCACGCAATCCACGAAGTAGCCCAGCTTGCCATCGACCTCGCGCTTGACCAGTCCGTGCACGTCGGTCTCGAAGCCCGGGAAGCGCTCGTTGAAGTCGCGTGCGAAACGCAGGTAGTCGACGATGGTCTTGTTGAAGCGCTCGCCCGGGATCAGGAGCGGGATGCCCGGCGGGTACGGGGTCAGCAGGATGGCGGTGATGCGGCCTTCCAGTTCCTCGATCGCCACGCGCTCGATCTCGCGGTGCGCCATCTTGGCGAAGGCGTCCGACGGTTTCATGGCCGGGATCATGTCCGACAGGTACATCTCGGTGGTCAGGCGTGCCACGTCGCGCGACTTGTAGAAGTCGTGGATCTGCTGGCACAGGTCGCGCAGGCCCCAGGATTCGTAGCGCGGGTTGGCGGCCGTGAACTCCGGCATGATGCGCCACATCGGCTGGTTGCGGTCGTAGTCGTCCTTGAACTGCTGCAGCGCGGTGACAAGGGTGTTCCAGCGGCCCTTGGTGATGCCGATCGTGAACAGGATGAAGAAGGAGTACAGGCCGCACTTCTCGATGATCACGCCGTGCTCGGCCAGGTACTTGGTCACGATCGAGGCCGGGATGCCGGACGCGCCGAAGGTGCCGTCCAGCGCCAGGCCCGGGGTCACCACGGTGGCCTTGATCGGGTCCAGCATGTTGAAGCCTTCGGCCAGGTGGCCGAAGCCGTGCCAGGTGTCTTCGGCGTGGATCAGCCAGTCGGCCTGGGTGCCGATGCCTTCGTCGCTGGTGACCTTCGGGCCCCAGACCTGGAACCACCAGTCGTCGCCGATTTCCTCGTCGACCTTCTGCATCGCGCGGCGGAAGTCCAGCGCTTCGTAGATCGATTCCTCGACCAGGGCGGTGCCGCCCGGCGCTTCCATCATGGCCGCGGCGACGTCGCAGGACGCGATGATCGAGTACTGGGGTGAAGTCGAGGTGTGCATCAGGTAGGCTTCGTTGAAGGCATCCTGGTCCAGCTTGACGGTTTCCGATTCGCGCACCAGCACCTGCGAGGCCTGCGACAGTCCGGCCAGCAGCTTGTG
>Ga0265797_10001926_pt1 | contig 35922 bp, 46 predicted proteins | sample P2T30metagenome_FD_192433 | JGI IMG/M metagenome (GOLD analysis project Ga0265797, IMG submission 192433) | Plant litter microbial communities from East Loma Ridge, Irvine, California - P2 T30 | ecosystem: Environmental > Terrestrial > Plant litter > Unclassified | place: USA: California...
CCGAGCATCGACCAACGAGCTCTTGAATGTAACGCCAGGCATTCTGATACACGCCTGCTAGCTTGTCGAAAGCGGTACCTTTGCAGAACTGGGGTCCGAGATCCCAGTAGCCGATAGGCAGACGGATGGAGGTGCATTTGGCGACGTCTCGGAGCCAGTCGAGGTCCTGGTCACTCACGTACTCTCGCCACGCCTTTTCGAAGCGATCTCTCGTGGCATCGACACCCTCGCGAGCGACCCAGGCGTCAGCGGCGGCCTTTTCGGATGATCCTTCGGCACCGTCGGGGAATCTGCTGCCGGTGAGCCAGCGCTCGATGGCGAACACCGATCCTATGTTGGTGCCGTGATGATAACGGTAGCGGTCTACATCTGCCGGGGTAGGAGGCTGAATAGCCGAAGGGCGGTCTGGTAGGTCCCCGATGGGCTGTTGACCGTTGCCGCCGAAGGTGTGGGCGTGGCCGTGACCATGGCCTTGGGCGTGATCATCTGAGAAAACCTCTTTGGCTTTGTTGAGGAATCGCTTCATCTTGTATATGCTTTGCACAGTCGCAGGATATGAAGTAGCTGGTACTGTGGTAGGAAGAAGTATCAGAAGTCGTAGATGAGTACAATAATAACGAGAAAGGTAGGGGTATAGTCAAGATATAGACAAGCAATAGTTATGAGGTAGTCTCCACAGTCAAAGTTGGCAACTGGCAGCTTGAGACTTGGCTTGAATCATGAGGACGCGTCAGAGCACCCGACCTGCTCATCCAGCTGGCGCCTGCCTCATCTCTGAATGTATTGCCCATCAGATGTCAAGGTCGTCGCTATATCATCAATAATTTCAAATCAGGAAAGACGTTCACCTGAGCAGCGCCCTTGGTTAGGTTGAGAGTCGCATGATATCATAGTCTATACTGCAAAGAGGAAGTGGCTTGCGTCCCGTGGACGGGTGCGTCGATCGGGCAAGGATCTCCCACATGAGCTCGCGCGGATTGAAACAATCAAAAGCTAGTCTGTGATGAGAGACAGATTAAATATATTGTGCAACCTGTTCATGCGGGCAGATGGTCATGTACGACCACAGCACAACTGCATCCAGATGTACATAGTGCATGTATTCGACACATGTGCAACCTCCGTCCTCTCGACCCTCACCCTTTACATATTGTCTGATGCAGTCAAATCACACGGGGAACCAACCCATGTACCTCTGCATGGATTCCAGAGAGAGGGAAAGCACCTGGCTCATACTCGCAGAGCATAAGGTACCTGCCCTGGAATGACAAATTTCATCAAACAAAATCAGCAGATTTTGCGGCCTGTGCAGCACCTCGTGGCTGAAGACATCGCCGCCATCGTTTCTATCAGGAGACAAATCGAGCCAAAACGATGCTCATGTTTCCAAGCCACAGGTGCATCTGACACCACGATCGTCATCAGCGCCATTCACATCTACCAAATGCTCTCCCAGTCGACCGGGCGCTTTGTGTCCTCTCCATAATCTGAACCGCCATTTGATCTCATGTGCCTGAGCGGGATCCACAAGTCTTTGTCAAACGGGTCGGTATGCTTCATGCGACATTTGCCCTTGCCCTTGAGACAGTCCAGACACAAGCCGACGCAAAATAGCTCGATGCGCTCGACGATGTGTACCAACTCGAACTTGGTAGGTGGCTTGACGACTTTGGCTGTGGAATTTCGTGGCGGGTTGTCGAAGTATCTTCGCGGATGGTCGATGATATATGCGCCAGAACGTTCAAGGTGATCCATGAGGGTACTTGTCTTCTGTTCTGGCAAGATGTCGGCTTGCATGACTGGGACGTGGTACTCTCGCAGTTGACCAAAAACATAAGCCAGCGAGTGCACTCTCAAATCGAGCGGCCACAGATCCAAGCCAAGCAGCATTTCATCGAGCTCATTTGAATAAGCAGTGGCTTTGAGCTCAAACGCAGCAGCGTGATACTTGGTAATGAATTTGCTGAGGTGATACGTAAGGTCCTGACCTGCGAAGACTCGCTGGGCATGAATCGAAGCTAAGAGGTTTGGGTGTTAGCGAAGCAGAGGAAATGGGATATGCCACAAACTTACTGAGCACTTTATCTGGGAGGACGTCAAGACGACTGTCGGTCAAGCCTGTAGGACTGTGTTCATAACGCATCACGATCTCTTTGCTCAGATCTCTGAAGAACTTTGGTTGGTCAAGAACCCACGCAGCGGTCAGGTAGTAGACGTGCTCTTCCTGATAAACGCCGCTGAGCTCCAGCATGGCGAATTTGCTAGTTATCGTGTGTTGCAGAGCAGTAGCACAGTCATACTTGTCGATGATCAGGGCGAGACCAAGGAAGCGCTCATGCCTAACCTTGGTCAGGTCGCCTTGGAAGTGCAGGAGTTGGCACAGCAAGAGGAGGTCTGAGGGATCGTCTCTGACAAGAATCTCGATAGAACTCCCGGCTGCGTCAAGTACGGCTCTGCCTTCTGCAAAAGTGCCTCTGAACAGTGCTCGGAAGACTTTGCTGGCGGTAGAGAGAAGAAAAGAAGAAACCTGGATTCTCAGCGGTGGGTGAGAACAGTCGTCTGCGACAAGTAGGACATCGCCGGTATCACAGAGGACCTTGGTAAGAGGTTCAACTTCCGGATACTGTTCGTACGGGAAGGCACTTGTCGCATAGGTGAGGTCAGCCATGGCTGTCGTGTGTCGTTGAACAGATGTTCCCGTGTCAGATAGTATGAGTGGCAGGAATTGTTGTGCTAGTAGATGGGTTGATTCGTCTGGTGCTCTGAAAGTTAGGTTATGGGAGAGTTGTGTGCAGTGTAAAGGAAAGAGTTGGCCAACCCTGGCAATTGGTGCTTGTCTTCATGTGTAGATGAGCGTCATGCGAAAGGATGTGTAATCACATGTTACCCATCGCCAAATCACTGAGAGGCAACGGCAATGAAGTAATGCATGTGAAGTAATGCATGTGAGTGGACGTGCGCTTGTCATCGTTTCCATATTACTTACATCACTTCCAAGCTCACTTGGTAGCACTCTTCAGACGCTCATCTACCAGCCTCTGCACCATCTTCTCCAGCATGGCGCCTCCACTAGCACCGCTGCCCTCGAAGTATGCAGCAACGCTCTTTTCCACGTACTTGCCGACCTGGTCAACCTCGATGTTGACATCATCACCCTTCCTCTTGTTGCCCATAACGACCTTCTCTTGAGTGTACGCGATCATCATGATCTCCCACCAGCCCTCCTCGTCGTTGACGGCAGTAATAGTGAGCGACGCACCGTCCAGGCACACGTATCCCTTCTCGACAATGTACCTAAGCACAAACTTGTCTCTAGGCTTCAAGCGGAAGGTGATCGCATTGCCATCCTGCCTGGTCTCTGCGATCTCGGCAATGGTATCCACGTGACCCTGCACAAAGTGGCCACCCATTCGTGTGTCTGCTCTTACTGCGCGCTCCAAGTTCACGCCGCTGCCTTCTTTCAGGCTTCCCAGGTTCGTCCTGCGAAGAGTCTCGGGTGCGACGCCAACCTTGAACTCATCCTTGCCGAACTCGGTCACGGTCAGGCAAGTGCCATTGACACTGATGCTGTCGCCAAGGTGCACGTCTGTGAGGATGTCGGCGCAGCCAGAGATGGTCAGACTGGTGCCGCCGCCGCCGCTGGAGGTTTCGTCATGCTGGACGAGGCGCGAGACAGCTGGCTGGGAGTCAGCGCGGCGGCGAGAGGAGTTGTGTGATGAATGGAGACGTACTGCCGATGGTCTCTACGATGCCGGTGAACATTATGGCGAGGATGTAGAGAGATGGTTTTATGGTGGTGATGATCGTCGAGTCTTGGGTTATGACATCGACTACTTTGGCGGCGGGGTGGAAAGTCGAAGGAAGCCCCGGTGTTCGGTGCCGTTGTCCGATTGCCGTGGGGCTTCACAATGGAGGCCGAGGCACACTCGTCTCTTTGATAAGGTTACCGTTTCGCTGTTTTGAACATAGACATTGACTCTGCATCAATTGGCTGTTTTTTTTTCTTATAGGCTGTAATCATTGATTCACGATGTCACTTCAAAGATCATGCCGGCTTCTCAGCCAAAGAGCTGTATTCCAGTCAGCTCGTCAGTCGCTTCTCACGAGGCCGAGATATATGTCGACTGCGCCTGGCACAACCGATACCTCAACATTGCCATTGGCAGGAATCAAAGTCCTGGATATGACCAGGGTGTTAGCAGGTGTTCGTATCTCATGAGCTGGAAGCTCGAGTCCATCGCTGATAGTTTGCAGCCATATTGCACTCAAATCCTTGGAGACTTAGGGTATGGATATTCTCTGCGTGACATCTCGGGTATCCGATACATGATACAGCTTACTGACAGCATGCAGTGCCGAAGTGATCAAGATTGAACACCCTATACGCGGTGATGACACCAGAGCTTGGGGACCACCTTACGCCACATACACTGAGAAGAGCGGCAAGCAAGGCTCTGGCGAGAGTGCATATTTCCTCGCGGTACGTTTAGGAATGTCTAAGCTCACGGACTTGTATCATCTGACGTGGAATAGGTGAACCGTAACAAGAAGTCGCTTGGTCTCTCGTTCGCACATGACTCTGGAGTCGAAATCCTACACAAGTTGGCAAAAGAATGTGACATTCTCGTTGAGAACTATCTACCAGATGCGCTTAAGAAGTATGGCATGGATTATGAGACCCTCTCAAAGATCAATCCAGGTCTTATCTATGCAAGTATTACCGGGTACGGCCAAACCGGCCCTTTGAGGAAGAAAGCTGGCTACGATGTGATGGTCGAAGCGTGAGTCTATCATGAGAGCTCGCAAATTCGATACGATGCTGACAGTCATAGCGAAATGGGCCTCATGCATATCACTGGACACCGCGATGGCCCACCTGCAAAAGTCGGCGTTGCCGTCACTGATTTGACAACTGGTCTCTACACTAGCAATTCCATCATGGCCGCTCTTCTCACACGCGCTCGAACTGGCAAAGGCCAACGTATCGACGTAGCTCTTTCAGACTGCCAGGTCGCCACTCTCACCAACTTGGCCTCGTCAGTTTTGATCTCTGGAAAGCCAGATACGGGTCGTTGGGGAACTGCGCATCCCTCGATCGTGCCATACAAAGGTTTCATCACCAAGGATGGCAACATAATGCTCGGTGGTGGAAACGATCGACTCTTTGGGATTCTTTGCAACAAGCTTGGCAAGCCCGAGTGGGCGACAGATCCCAAATATGTGACGAATGCAGATCGAGTGAAGCACCGCAAAGAGCTGGAAAATCTGGTCGAAGCAGTTACCATTACCAAGACTACCGATGAGTGGTTGGAAGTGCTGGAAGGCTGTGGCATGCCGTATGCAAAGATCAACGACATCAAGCAAACCTTTGAGCACGAGCATGGTACGTGTATATGCATTTCTACAAAACTAAGTGTGCCCGAAACTGACTAGTACACAGTGCAAGCACGCAACATGGTGACAGAGGTCGAACACCCTGATTGCGGTCCCATGAAGCTAGTCAGCCCCCCTGTCAAGTACTCTTTCTCACAGCCCAGCATTCGATCACCGCCTCCAACACTAGGACAGCACACCGATGAGTTATTGGGAGAAGTGCTGGGCATGAGTCCGGAAGAGATCCAGAGCCTAAAATCGGAAGGCGTTGTCGCGTAGCGTGTCGAGCACTGATCTTGGGGGAGATAGACATCTAAACATCTAGAGCATAGATTAGCTATTCCACGTGCACTTCCCGGTCAGATCTTGTCAGGATTCACCCACGAAGGATTGCTGTCAAGAATAAAGTTGTTATGCCTTTGCCGCTATGGCATAGCGTCTCATGTCTTGGAAACGTACTGCACACTGATTGGCTTTCGCGGCACTCCCCGAACCGTCCCCCCCGAACCCTTTCTCAGACATCACGACCTCATCTGTCGTCTGTATATGGTCAGCCGTCTATTCTTCCGCCTGATGCACCAAAAAGCAACATGGCGATCACGCTCATCCGTGGAGACTGTGACAGCGCATGCATAGTCTTGAGCGCTGTTATCGGACCATGCCCACCCGACCGACCAGCGCGCGCCGAGGCCATCATAACGCTTGGCGGCCGCGGTATCGCGCGGATAATCGCGCATGTTTGCGTTCCACATTCGCAGGCCACAGCCTGGAGTGTGCTGATCTCAGGGGACACGACGAGCTTCCACCGCTGTCACCAAAATGAGTGCAAGAACAGGCTAAGAGTGCACAAGCCGACCTAATCATCATCAAGCCGCAGAGACAGGCAGGGCAAACCGTCTCGACGGTCAGTCAATTCAGGGTGTATGCCAAGAACGTGACTCTGCACATCTGCTTAAGCGAACGGCCCTACGCGCCCTACTGCCCTACCGCAAGGCTTGCTGCTTTTCGATTCGTCTGCAATACGCAGCGACCCATAACGCTACCTTGGCTTGCATGATGGTGCAAGCTGAACACCAAAAAAGACCCCACCTACTCTATAGCATCGGGACCCGCAAACGCGGATCCGCAATTGTCCATTCCCCATGCATGAGAGGGGCAGAGAGGGTCCAGCATGATATAAAGAAAGCTGTCATGGTCGGTGTTTGTCTCGAACCCTTTCTTACCCTTCCTCTACTCCTCTTGATCTATCAACAAGAATCACAGCAATCATGTCGTTCTTCTCAAAATTGACCAAGGAGTTCGACGAGCTCAAGGCTAAGTTTACTGACGACGACAAGCCCAAGGAGGCCGAGAAGCCCAAGGAGTCTGACAAGCCCAAGGACTCTGCTCAAGAGACTGGCACAAGGGGTGCTTCAGACTCCTACTACGGAGGTAGTGCTCCTCCTCCTCCTCAAGCTCCCACGCCTTCTGGCCATCCTCCTTCAGACCAATATGGTGCCCCTCCTTCTCACCAGGGAGCACCACCTCCTGCACAATCGCCTTACGGTGGACCGCCTCCTGCTCAGTCGCCCTACGGCGCACCCCCTGCTCCTTCTCCCTATGGTGCACCCCCCGCCCAGTCTCCTTACGGTGCACCACCTGCGCCCTCTCCATATGGTGCCCCTCCCGGACAGCAATCTCCTTACGTTGCTCCCCCTGGACAACAGTCCCCGTACGGAGCACCACCAGGCCAGCAGTCTCCCTATGGCGCCCCTCCAGGTCAATACGGTGCCCCTCACAACCAGTATGGTGCCCCTCAAGGTCACCAGCAGCCTTACGGAGCTCCTCAGGGTGATTACAACCGCGGCGCACCGCCTCCTCCTCCCTTCGGTCAGCCTCCCGGAGCACCTGTCTGCCCTCCTGGCTGGAACGCGCAGTACGACCAAGGCTCTCAGCGTTGGTACTACGTAGAGCACGCAACTGGCCGTACTACTTGGGAACTGCCCAGTGGTGCTGCCGTTGGCGGTTACGGTGACGCTGGCAACAACCCTCCTGCTGGCTCAGATGCAGCTCGTGCTGCGGAGCCTGGTAAGAAGGAGAAGGACAGTGGTGGCAACAAATGGGTAAGTCCCTCAAGAACTCCAACATTGACGTTGACAATTTACTAACATCTCTATAGCTGTACGGAGCTGGTGGTGCAGCAGCAGGTCTCGCTGGTGGTGCTCTTCTTATGAACGCTCTCGGTATGTACAAGCTCGAGGCTATTAATAACGATATCGTATCGATATTAACGTATGGTTGCAGATGACTCTGATGACGAGCACAAGGCTGCAGCCGCTCCTGCTGCAGCTCCTGCCGCAGCACCTGCGCCGGCACCCGCTGCGGACCCGTATGCGCAGTACGCCGCGCCTCAGCAAAGCTACCCTCCCCAAGACCCATACGCCCAGCAAGGCTATCCTCCCCAGGACCCGTACGCCCAACAGGGCTACCCGCCAGCGGATCCCTATGCCCAACAGGGCTACCCTCCGGCTGATCCTTACGACCAGCCCCCAGCTGTGCTTCCTAAGGATGATGCGTAAGTGTTCTCAAAATACACAATATCGATGATCATATACTAACAGCCGTCCAGCGACGGCAACTCCGTCTCCAGCTCTGACCGTGAAGACGTCCAAGACGCCCGCAACGACTACGAGGATGCTCTCGCCGAGGGCGACAAGTCGGACATCGAGGAGGCCAGGGAAGAGTATGAAGAACAGTACGAGGAAGTCTACGGTGGTGACAGCGACTAGGGCAACGAAGAGGGACACAATATACACATGCGTTTGAGCGGCATAGCTAGCGGATTGAATCGACTTTTGAGTTCTTGTCTTTCGATTCTTGCACCATCAAATGTTCATCGCCGTCGCATCAAAGGTCATGAGGAGGAGTTCACCGATCAATTGGCACCACGGTCACTGCGCTCGAGTGTAAGCACAGCGACCTCAACGGCTGCAGTCGTGCGTAGTCACTGTCCAGGGTTGACCTACCACGGAGATGCTGTATGAGCTGTGCTTCGTTGTAGCATTTATTATGGTAAGGCTGCCATGCGTAGGATCATGATATACTCACCTTTGGCACCGAGGTACTATCTAAATTACACATCTCTTTAGGATTCATTGCGCTGACACCATCATGCGTAGAACGCTGATGATCCCACCTTCACCGCGGAGATGACATCAAAACTTCGTTCAATCATCTGTATCTAGCATGCCGATGCTATCACCGCCACACCTTGGAAAGATCGTGTTTGTCACGGAGATGCGGGGAATGAAACGACCAAAGCTGTACGCAACCATACGTAGGAACTGCATCTCCACGGGCTCCGACCGCAGAGCGTCGTCTCGAAACCCGCGGCGAAACGGCGAGCTCCCGAGATCATATCACTCCGGTGTATTCAATTCACAAAGGAATACGGCTACGCCATTAGACTTCTATATCTTACTTTTGTCTCTACTAATTTTTACAATCGTCTTTGACAAACATGGCAGCAGTCGCACGCGCAAATCTCCGAAAATTGAAACTACCCTCCAGTCCTTCTGACACCATGGCAGCAGTCGCACGTGTAGACCTACGCAACTTGAGACTTCCTCCAGGTTCTTGGGACTCTCATGTTCACGTAATCGATGAAGTAGGTCCGGCCCTTCAATCAAGCCGGGCTTGCATTGCTGACATCTGATTGAGGATCGCTTTCCATTCTGCAACAACCCTGTATACCGCCCTGGAAAAGCCACCGCCCAAGCCCTTCTCGAGTTCGAAAAGAGCATGGGCATCGAGAACTTCTGCCCGGTATCCGTCTCTGTCTATGGAAACGATAATCGATCGATCGTCGACGCTATGCAACATTTCGGTCCACAGTGCAGGGCAGTGGTTACTCTGGATCCTGAGAACGTGACGAAAGAGCAGCTGGACGAGATGCACGGGTTCGGTGTGCGTGGTGTACGGCTGAACTTCAAGTCCAAGGGAGAGACGCCGAGTAGACAGGCGCTCGAGGCGGTTCTGCTGCGGGTTGCCAACCTCATCCGAAGTCGAAGATGGTTCATCCAGCTTTATTTGGGGCTCAGCCAGGTGCAACTGATTGCAGATCTCCTCCCAAAGCTAGGTGTGAGAGTTGTGCTGGACCATATGGCATCACCAGATCCGAGCTCGTCAGCGGCATCGCAGGACGGCTATGTCGAATTGATGCAGCTACTGCGGGACGGCATCGTCTTTGTCAAGATCAGCGGTACCTATCGATTCGCTGAACTTCCAGATCTTGACAAATTTGCAAGAGATCTCATCCAGACAGGGCCAAAGAACACAGTCTGGGCTAGCGACTGGCCGCATACGGGCGGTCCGGTTTCGGTGGTAGCAGGAAAGTCTTACAGCAGTTATCGTCAGGTCGACACTGGAGCTTTTATCGATAAATGCTTTGAGTGGTGTGGTCATGACGAACAGCAAATCCAGAATCTGTTCGTGAACAACCCACGAGCTCTTTGGCTAGAACAGTAATTTTTAGGAACGGTACCGAGAACCAAAAGAACGTCAGACCGGAAGAGGATCCAGGCTTTGCTCAGCCAGCATAGACCAGTCAAGGGCATAAGCGTCCAGGCTTCCAAAAGGTATGGCGCTGTTGTCGTTCATATTCAATCCAGTGAAATCGTTGTAATTGTCGAACGGGAAAGCAGGGAGCATATCGAAACCTTCCACTCTGTCTTGCATGATCCCAGGCTGTGATGATGCTGGCGCCTGTACAGAAGGTGCGGCAGGTGTGACACGGCTGAAGCCGTCGATGATGATGTCGATACTTTTCTGGATCCCTGGGCAGGATGTGCGAACGCCGTACAATATGCGTAGGTAGGTGTTTACGCGTTGCTGAGAGCCTTCGATCTGATCATGTAGATCAAGCATAGCGACAGTAGCTGCGGTGTATGCGCAGTACGCTGACAGATATGTCATGTGCGTCAGACCGTAGGTGGTCTCAAAGAGGACAAGGAGCTGCTCAACTTTCTTGCCAGCTTCTTGGCATATGGTACGGCACGACGCATTAGTCCAGAAGGGCCGATGAAGAAGAATTTTTGTTGTGTGAAACAGCATACTGTAAACGTTAGCCGTGCGTGGACCTTTCTATCGGATGTGCATAACTTACTTCTGGCTGACAACGTGCGGTGCAGGGCATTGAGAAGTTGGCTCAACTCTTAGATGTTGCGGTGTGTTTGACCACCAATCTTCAAGCTTTCCTCTGATCTGTCGTATCAACGTTGGATCACGATCAGGCTTCTTGCCATACACCGTGACCAGGATTTCGTTGATGATAACGACGAGCTTGCAGAAGTTGACAAAGCACGATACGCCGAAACACCGTACTGGCAGTGCAGTCACACCTTCACTGTAAGTGTCCAAATGAGGCGACCAAAGTTTCTCTTCAAGGGCTTCGTCAGGGACGAATGGATCGAAGTCGGGAGGCTCTGGCAGAGACGGGGTGCGTCCTAGATACAAGCTGACCGCTTTGTCCCAAGCAAAACATGACCATGCGAGATGGCCACGGACTGCAACATCTGTCGGGTCATCTCTGGGATTTCGGGGTCTGGTGAAGATTCCCATGTCCATAGCCATCCTGAACGCCATACCGGAGTAAAGCCAGGCTTGGGGTAGAGAACCATTGCCAAGATCTCTAGCACTTAGCTGTAACAGTGCCTGCACTGTAGGGATCGAAGGCTCCCGAAATATTTCCTGACTAAGATGCAGGCGTACGTGAGAATGCAGTTCCTCTTTGAGTGCATGATCGGTGAATCTCGTTGCCTGCAGACACACCACAGATATGAGGAGCGGCGAGCTGTAACGCGCCCCAAGCAGGAAGTGTGGCCTGGAAACGAACAAGAAGACCGGAAACACCCAGGTTAAATAGGTCTTGAAGAGATGCTCGACCTTGTTCAACGGCAGATGTAGCTGCGCTGAAGCTGCCGCAATCGCATTGGTCAGCCAGAAGTCTATCTGTGTCTCGCTGATCAAGGAGAGCTCTTCTGTGCCTGTATAAGCGAGCGTGGCGTCTTTGTTGATGTTATAATTGTTATTAGCCGGGTCGAGGACGGCGGAGGTCGATTCGAATTGAGGACTGGGTCTGTTCACAGCGGTTGAACTGGCAAGCTCTCTGTGGCTGCTGACTGCACGATGTACTTGTGCCGGTGCCTGTCTGGGCATTTCTTGTACATCGCCCATCTCACTATGTCCACTGTTCTCAGCGGCTAGCATTCTCTCTAGTTCTTCGATGCGCTGTGTCATCGATATCACCTGTGACATTGCAGGCAGTTTATCGTAATGGCATTGTGCACCATATGCTTGACAGATCCTGCATTCTGGTGTGCGACCATCGCATTTGACCTTTCTCGCCCTGCAACGAGAACAAGTCAATGTAAGAGCTGGTCTCCTGGATGGTCGTGCGGAAGGAGTCCCGGTATTTTTTGACCTAGGCGGCATGCTGGACGCACGAAAAATGAGTAGCGTGAGACTGCTTGATTGCCGAATGGGCTACAGTGCCGGAGGTAGTACAGCGCGTTGAAGATAGAGGGCAAGGGAAGATGGTGGCTTGCATCTCGGCCAGTTGCCGAGGTCATCGGAGGTGTCAGCGGAGGCTGCAAACGTGTGATTGGCTGACAACGACCAAGGCAGTCTTGGGGACTTGGAATACTCGCTGTCTTGCATCCCACTTCCACAAACACAGTTTTTGACTGCCGACGAACAATATACTGTGACAATGGCGCCCGACTGTTGTATTTGCACTCTTATCTGACTTGAAAGTGGTCACTACACTACTATATACCAGCTGCTGCTTGGAACAGACCTGACACCATGATAACCACCAGGATACACGGGTTCTATCTAAACAGCTACCAGTGATCTTAAACCAACGCCTTTGGTATCTTGACAGCATCCCCATTCAGTAAAGCAACAACAATATCCACGGCTGCCATGCCAGACCGTTCCTGGTTCTCTGCTGTGGACGCCCCAACGTGCGGTGTCATGATGACTCTCGGGTGAGACAACAGCGTGCTTCCGTAGGCAGACAAGGTCGGCGGCTCGTACTGCATTGCGTCTAGCCCAGCGCCATAGAGATGACCTGTATTCAATGACTTTAGCAGTGCAGCCTCATCAACGACGCCACCGCGAGCGCAGTTCAGCAAGATTGTACCCTCTGGCATGAGGTCGAATTCCCGTGAGGACAACATGTTCGCGGTCCCCTTGGTCAAAGGCACATGTAGTGTGAGCACCTCAGCTGCCTCCAGAACGGCCTCCAGTTTGCCCACTCGGCGGAAGTCCGTTGCAAACTCATTGCTCCAAGCGCCCTCCTTGCTGTAAGGGTCAAATGCCACCACAGGCCCGCCCATGGCTGCCCTCCATTTCTTAGCAACCTCCAGTCCGATGTTGCCCATACCAATCACACCCAGTGTCTTGCCGAAAAGGCTTTTGCCCAGCATCTGGCTCCGGACAACTTTTTCACCATTGCGAATCTTGCGGTCAAACTCACAGATGCGCCGAGCAACACACATGGCTAAAGCGATTGTTAGCTCGGCGACTGCTTCACCGTTGAGCCCCGGCGTATTGGACACCTGAATGCCCTTCTCATGTGCTGCGGCTATGTCGATATTGTCAACCCCAACGCCTTGCTTGATGATGTACTTCAGCCCGGAATGTGCTCGTCGGATGGATTCGGCATCGATGGTCGTTTCACTTCGGACAAGGATAGCGGTTGCATGGTCGAGGAAGTCTTTCTTCCTAGGGTCATCAGGAAGTATCAGATCGATCGAAAGTTGCTCTTTCAGCTTCGTGATTGCGGCTTCGTGGTAAGGATCTACAACGTAGACTGCTGGCTTCTGGATGCTTCCGATGACGGCCATGATCTGTTATGTGCTTTCAAAATTGATTTGCTATACGACAATGGCGTCGAATCTTCACGCCTGTTTTAGTAGTCGACTACAGGAATTATGGCCCTCCTTCGGCGAGTTGAACAGCATGCAGGAGTGAGGTATCGGTGGGTTTCCTTGGAGGCTCGCCGAACACCCGTCTCGCTACCTGCTTGAAAGCTGTATATCACTTCGTCGCTCCCGCCCGTGGTAGTAGTCATAAGTCGGCCGACGTATCACGTCAAGCATGTAAGAAGCCCACAACTCTTAGCATTCTCTGCATCAAGTTCAACCGGCACGTGAGCGAGAGCGCCTGAACCGAACGGCAACGTTCAGTCAGCGTACTTCACTTGTGACATGTCCGATACTTTGTTCAAGCTTGGTACTTCATCGGCCGGAGACTTTGTTCTTGGACTATCGTTGTGCTCTCTCCACTAGCAAGAAGGACCGACAAGAATGGTTGGCCCAATATACTAAACCCTAACCCGAAGGATTGAGACTCAACCAACGTGTAGATTTTTCTTGGGACCGGATAAACGCAAAGAATTCCCCAGAAGACGCCGGCTTTACTCATCTCCTCATAAACCTCCTCGAGCATTAGAAATAAAGCCACGTGCTCAGAGGCTTGCTGTGAAACGACTACTCGTTAGAAATACGAGTACGGGGTGGTCATAACCCTGGTCGAGCAAAGGATTGGTGTCCGTAGCGGCCGCGCCAGCAAGTTGGTGGCTTGATGAACTGGACCCTGGGCGGATTCGCGAACAAGGGGGCCGTGATGAGGGAGAAAAGAGGGCAAGTGTCACGGAGTGTGTTTCGTCTCGTCTGCTTCACCACTGAGCCACAACGTTTCCTCCATGAACCTTACCACATCACCAGACTCGTGTCTGTCCAACGAAGCTGTGAAGATGTCCGAAGTTCTGCTCCACGTGTGCTTCAGCAACCGGAAAAATGCACCCGCCGGCTCGTCTTGCCTTCAGGATCCAAACGCTATCTGCGTGGAGTGCTAGACCGCAGCAATACGAGACGCGTGTCCATCCACTGCGTAATTCGCATCGTTATTCGATCTATGGCCCCTCTGCAATGTCGTGTCCTCCAGGCGCTAGTGCTCAGGACCGAGCGGATAATTGGGACAAGCATTGTCTAGTAAAACTAAGGTTAGATTGGTCCCAGATTGGGCTCAGATTGGCTCATGGTAGTAAGTGACAGCAAGCTTTAGTGGGCGGTAGTATCGCAACAATATCTGTACAGCCTAGCCTCGAGCAGAGAGCAGATCTATCGGGCTGCGAGCCTGGACGTGCTCTTATGCATGACGAGCCTAGTGTGCAGACCGCGAAGCGATGTTTGATGTTGTACGACTGTTGGAGTCCTTCAGGATTCAGACTGTCGCTTGACACTGGTTCAACGGCGGGTTCAAACACTCATTGCATCGCCCAGAAACCCCAGGATGAACTATCGAGGGTTGGCAGCCAAAAGAAAAGCGTAGACGCCAGTGCGGAAAAACTGATTGGCGTCATTTGTCTACATTTGAAGCATCCTGTGAAGTCGATCACGCTAGACCAAACATACCTTTAGCGATCCCGTGGTTGACGCACTGCAAATGGCTTTTAGATATCGCAGCCGCATATCCGTGCCCTAGGCTGCACTATAATAACATCGAGTGGCTTAAAACACTGCCTCCCGACAACGCTTTATCTACCATTCGATTTGCTTTTACCTTCGTCCCAGAGGTCTGCCCTTCAATAGAAGCTCTCTCGATCCACCGGACGCCCACCCGTCGCTCAACCAAACCGAACAACACTGTCGTCTTGTACAGAAGATGTCGAATCCCATATATCTGGAGCTGCCCTGGCAAGGCAAACGACAGATGTTCAGTGACATCGCCGGCTTCATTGGTGTCACTCTGCTCTTGATCCTGATCGACTCCTACATCCTCTGTGAGCAGCAGAACGCCTCTCGGATCTTCATCTCCATCGGCATCGACTACGCCATTCTCTTCGCGTACCTTGGCGTTCGCAACGCTGCAATGACGAGCGAGCCTAATCCTTCTGCCAGATCCCAACCTCAGATGTCTCAATTCCAAGCCAAGCAACAAGACTGCAAGTGAAATAGAGCAGACATGGGTCTATTTCGCAGCAATGCGATTTTGGCACAACCTTCTTTGTGTGTCTGCGGGCATGGCATGGGACCCAGACCCGAACGAAGCATAAATATCGCCGGCACAACATACACAGCGACACGCCCGCACGAGTGACTACATCCATATCTGGGAGTGTGGCTGCTCCTACATGCAATACTGGACTTCATCCCAAAGCGTGATAGGATTCTCAGGCCATTCAACCCAATGTCGAAGGCCAGGAATCAGCGACTATCTCAACGGCCATCAACATCAGCAACACCAATACGAATCCCACGAACGTCGCCCATATATTCAAGCACCGACGCAGAGAAGCAGAGTTGTCGACAGAGCATACTCTCTTGTGCTGGACGGTTTCCAAGCTCATGCTAGGGCTACACATGCAAGCCCAGCGTATCGCTGAGCTCCCGGTGATAGAGCGGCGCGAGTAGGAATTGGCGAACGACTGGAGGGATCCAAAATGATAGAGAAGGGACCAGTGGATGGCTCAAGGATACCATGGAAAGTGCTCAGAAAAGACGCGCGTCGAGACGGAGGCATAACTATCTGCTCCCGACCGACTAAGGGATGACTATCGTTACAATTCCTCGAGTCATTCGTAGCTCGTGTCATGCAATATCACGGTGCAAAGTCGCATCAAACAAGTTCCATTGCAATGTGTTTCTGTGTTTTCTTTCTTCAAAGTTTTTTCTAGAGACTAACCTCAAACTTCCCACAAAATACTCACCGTCAAACAAACCCCTTCCAACCTCAACCCCCAATCACTGCCGATCCAACTCAGGATAATGCCTGAAAATTCCCTCACTATACGGTATCCTCCTCTCACTCCCCAAATACTCCTTCAACCCACCCTCACCCTTAACACTCTCATAAAACGTCCCAAAGAGCTCCGGAAACTCCTTCCTCCTCGCCTCAATCTCTTTCGGAAACGAGAACGAAACGCCATCCAGCACTTGCCACACCACCAGATCGGCAAAAGTCAACTTCGAGCCGACAAGGTACTTGTTCTGGCCGCCGTTTTCGTTGGCGTTGTGCTTCAGAGTGCGCTCGAAATACGAGAAAAACTTGGGCAAGCGGTTCTCGCGGACGTCGGTAGCTTTTTGCAGAGCGGCGTCTTTTTGCTCTTCGTAGTATTTCATGACGGCAAGCGGGTGGTGCGTGTCGTGGATTTCGTTGTTGAGGTCTAAGGCTGTGAGAGCGAGCTGGTAGACGTGGTACTTCGAGACCTCGTCGTCCGGGACCAGGCCCAAGCGGCCGGCGAGGTAGATGAGGATGTTGGGGGTTTGCGAGATAATGAGGGCTTTGCCGTCTTTGCCTGCGCCCGGAACGCGCAGGGCGGGTGGGCTGAAGACGGGAGGGTTGCCGTCTGCGGACTCGAGCTTGTCGTTCATGCAGATTGCTTGGACTTCGCTGTAGCCATCTTTCTTTTCGACCGCGACGTCTGTGAAAGGTACGCCTGTGGCTTCGAAGCAGAGGCGGATGAATTCGCCGCGGCCGGGGATGCCGGGGTGGTAAAGCAGTTCATATTGAGGTTGGGTGCGGGCTTTCTTTGGAGCGGACATGTTTCTTTGAGTGGCGAGATGGAATGGAGTTAGTGAAAGATAGGTTTGCGATAGCTATGTAGTTGTGTTAGCTGATGTTGGTGTGAGCATCGAAGTCATGGACTTACTCGTAGTGAGTATGAGGATGTGCCTGGAAATCGTATCAATCGCCTCGAGAGTGGTATGATGGACATATAACCACGAATGATCGATCAATGTACACGTATTGTTGCGTTGACGTGTGATCGGGCACCTCGGGAAGAGGGCATGCTATCTCCGCTTTGACATCATGGCTCTGTAACCTTGCGATCCTCCCTGACAACACAAAGATGCTGTCCATCACGCTAAATATCAGAATATATTGAGAAGGGTACTGGCAGATCTTCTCGTAATCTGAGAATTCTCCATTTTGTAGACTAGTCTATCTGAGTTGGTGAGTGTGAAAACATGCATCAAACTCGCCACCCATCCCAATAAACTGTTCAGGCTGATCGCAACATTGAAGCCCACGTAAACATTACGACCGTACCACAACAACAACAACAACAACAACAACAGTAACAATCCAACCCTTCGATACCTCAAATCACGCAAGCATGACGACTTCCCAAAAAATCCGCATCGTCTGCATCTCCAACACGCACAACGCCTCCCCAGGTTCAGGCTATACTATTCCGCCCGGCGACATACTAATCCACGCGGGCGACCTCACAAACAACGGCCAAACATCCGAGATCCGCAAAGCGCTGGCATGGCTCCGCGAAGCCAACTACGAACACAAGATCGTCGTAGCTGGAAACCACGATCGTCGCCTAGACTCGCAATTATCTCCTAATCAACCCGACGCAGATAGAGACGAGGAAGCGGCCCAGCTCCACCAGGCGATGCGAGAGGATGACAAGATCACTTACCTCGAGCACGAGAGCACAGTGATCAGTCAAAGGCACGGAAATCAAAGTCTTCGGCTCGCCATACTCGCCAGCAACGGCTTCTTCAACGCAATATGCAGCATTCCAACACCCTCCCTCCCAAGCCCAACAGCTATGGTCAAGCATACCATTGGATACTAATATTCTCGTAACGCACACACCAGCCGCAGGACACCACGACACCAGCGCGCATTGGGCACAAGGAGGATGTCCCGCGCTCTCGCAAGCACTTTTCCGCACCGCGCCTCGATTGCACGTCTGCGGCCATTGCCACGAAGGAAGAGGCGCGCAACTAGTCTGTTGGAGCAACGAGGCTGAGGCAGAGCATAGTCTCACGGAATGGACAGATCCCGGCTCAGGCAACGAGAAGCAATCGCTATTCGATCTAACGGGCAAGAAGTCGCGCAGAGCTGCTGCTCCCGTTCATGCTGGTGTTACTATTGCCAAGGAGACGGCAATCGTCAATGCGAGCATCATGGCAAAGAGCCACGGCCGGGGCGCGAAAGCGTTCAACAAGCCTATAGTCGTCGACATTGAGCTTCCCTGAGCCGTGATGGAGGCAGGATGCGCAGGGTCCGCGAAGTACGCACGATGGCGGTGGCTTGCAGCAGTAGCACAAGAAGCTCGAGTGTAAACGCGCCTATAGATAGCTTCGTCTACGCGCTCACCCCACAGAGCGTGCATATCTTTGTCGGGGAACCGCAACGCCTCCACGCATCATGCTGCGCAACCTAGAGCGAGCGCAAGGCAAGGTCCCGTGATGGGCTGAACGAAAGCGCACGTTACACGTGACATCAGCCAACGCTTCCTTTGTGTGGTTAGTCGGTAGTAGCCAGGCGTACAGTACGAGTCGGTATAGTGGAATCTATAGCGCAATGAGTGAGTGAGTGGGAGTCCAGTCCAGCCCAGTCCAGTCCCGCGTTGAACTCAGCGGCACACGCGCTTGCGCAGCAGTTCTCGCGAGCACGTGAATGCCAGTGGGCTGGCGAGAACGAACTGCAGCGGTACCTGACGCTACTCATGTAGTCAGAAGTGCGTTGAGCGAATAGGGATTGCACGCATAGCCCGGGCATCCTTGCCTTTTAGTGAGTTTGCAGCCCAAAGTCTCGCTTTTTCTTCTGCGTTGCACGCCTAGAAAGAAGGATTGCCGGGAACGTTGCCGTTTGGGGGTGAGGATATTTGGCTGTTAATTAGCAGACAACTACATCTACTGTACCCGAGAAGGATTTATTACATATTGATTCTCGTGATGTCGCCTGAGACCTTTTTTCAACGGATGACTTGGATGTGTGTGCCGACACGAGTCTCTCCTGCTGACCGCTCCGGCCTGCCACAGGAATTATGATGCGCATGATGTTGGCACTAAACAAACAAACAAGGCGAAGCTTTTGCAACAATGTTCGGTTGCTCTGAGACGTTCCACAGGAACAGAGGAATGAAGAGCCGGAAGCGCTGGTGGCTGGCGGGGTATGTAAGGTATGATGCAGCTCAGATGCGCTGTACAACACGACAAAAGGATGTACAGTATGTCTACATCAACGAAGATGTGGCCTTGCAGGCTTAGCCGACACGACATGTCAGAAGCGGGCAGTTGCATGTGGCCCTGATATGGGCGTAGAAGAGGGATGGAAGCTTCCGTGGCACAGGCGGGAGGCGTGTGATGTGTGATGGCGGCTTTGGAGATGGGCGTATTGTTGGCGTTCGTTTCGCGCCGTAAGACGGGCCGTTTGATGGTTGATTAATGCGCGTGTGCATGTCGCACGCGCGCCATGGGCTGGTGAGGACGAGGCTGATTGATGGATTAGCTGAGGGTCGTAGTGTGCTGCTGCTGTACTGTATGCTCTGCTGTGTGCCTCGCCCGATGATTTGGCTGGACAGGCGTGCTGTGAGGGGCATGGGCGGGCGGACAAAGTAGCCAACCAACTAAATCACCCAAACCATCACCAGCTCGGCCACTACTGCACGAGACGAGTGGGATTCGCTCGTGGATCGCAGATGGCGAGGCAGGGAGGCGATGCAGGCGATGCGGTGCAGGTGCCTGAGCAAGATGGCTCCATGGCCTGCTACGTAGGTGTAGTCGGGAGTATGTAACTAATGATCATCGTCCTGCTTTTGCGCTGTGCTAGATTCGATCATTCGATCATTCGATCGCATCTGGCTGTCGCGACAACTGGGACGACTCCACCTCTGCCTTGCATCTCTTGCCTCTCTTGCATCTGTGACGACTGTGTCAGCCAGCACATCACGAGAGCCTCAGCGAGAGAGCGGCTACAGGAAGGCTAGCACACTACCACTCGCCCACTCGCTTGCCCTCGGCAGCAGTACCTTCTACAGCAGCACAGCAAAGAGTACAGCGCATTTTCGGGCGCTGACTGATTACGGCATTATTGTTGCTGGCTACCTCACTCTACATTACTCTTCCTTACGCGCACGCCGCCTCGTCTGAATCATCTCATTTCTCTTCGCGCCTTTCTCGTGCCTTCTCGACCGCGTTTCGCCCTCTGCACCGCCATTTCGCCGAGTCATCACTGCAAACAGACTTCCACGCCTATCTTCCCCCGGGCCACTCACAACCCGCCTGCTCCTGTTTGCAGACCGCCCATCCCAGTTCGCCCTCACAGCGATCGCTGCCCATTCTCCTGTCAATCTGTCTATCCCTACTCAGCCCCCCCGGCCCTTGAGACACACGCGCCTCCGACTGCTCTGCTCTGTTGCACTGCTGTAACACGAAATACTCACTCGACATCACCACCTTGCCGCACTGCCGCTGCTGCTGACCAAACCTCGCCTAATCAATCAATCAATTAATCGCAGCATCTCGCTGCCTTCCATCGCCTTCTCGCCTACGTCATCCGCGATTAAGGGAGTGGCTAGACTTCCCGCTGCCACGATCGGCAAGGCCCGGCAGTCTTCACAACCCATCCGGTCTCGCAAAGAAAGGCTCATCGCGCGCCGCCGCTGCTACTGCACGCACGCATTCGCATACATATTCTCTCCCTCACCACTGCGCCGCATTCACCTACGCAAACACACTGACGCACGCCGTCTGCTAACTGCAGCCAAAATTCGCCACCGACACCAAGCGAGGCTGTGTTCCTGGCAACCAACGCGGCCGAGGCCATCACAAACAACAGCCCGTCTCCGCAACCGTAGCGCACCGACCTCCTAGACGCTCGGCCAGACGCTGCTACACCACAGTGCACACACCGCTGCACGAGCCTACTCTGGGCCTTTAATGCTCACCTTCCCCAAGATCACCACTTAGTACATCCTCTGCTAGTCGGCCCTGACTGGCATTTTTCACACTTGGACACAACATCATGGCCACACCTTTACCACCCGACCCATATCTGGCTCTGGGCCTCCCACGGGATGCCTCCGCTGCCACCATCAAGACAACTTACCGCAAACTCATCCTCAAGTTCCACCCCGACAAGGTCCAGGATGCTGCCCAGAAGCAAATCGCCTCGGATCAGTTCCACAAAGTCCAGACCGCCTACGAGATCATCGGCGACGAGGACAGACGTGCCCGATACGATGCACAATGCAAGCTGGTCGAGCTCAAGAAGGACATGCTGAAGCACAACAGCGGTGCCAAAGCGCAATCTGATGTCCGCGGATCAAGTTACAGCATGATGCGCCAAGAGTCACCTGTTCGTCCCAATTACACTGCCCGTGCCTCTGAGCGCAACGAAAGGGTACATGTGGAGGAGCGCAGGCCGTACGATGCCGAGCCCGAGTACTTCGACAGACCTAGGTCGACCGCACGGAAAGACTACGAGTACGAACGACCGTCACCAAAACGAGCTCCAATTCCAACCCCGAGAACCGAGAAGGAGCGTGCGCGTGCTTCCAAGCAAACCGCAAAAGAGAACGAGCGCACGAGGCAGAAGGAGAAGACGAGGCAAACGACTCGCGACACTCGCAGAGACCGCGACGCCAAGTACTCGTATCCTGAACCAGAGACCGCCTCTAGCAGTGATTCCGATGGATTGGTGGAGCCTTCTCGATATGCTCGCAGGGAAGAGGACGGCCGTCGGAGAGAGAGAGATGCATACTACGAGCAACCAAGAAGGAATGAAGGATCTCCGCGCGCTTTCCACATGGAGGACCGGACACACCACAAGATGCAGTCACATGAGATGTCTGCTAGAGATTACATCGAACGTTCAGGAGGACGTACGAGGCAGTACCAGGAATCCGCGCGCCGACCTTCACCACCACGCGTGTCACCAAAGGACAAGGTGGAATACATCAGGAGGAGCGAAGGACGTCCAGCTGTGATGGTACGACGAGGATCCGGAAAGCCCAGGCCAGCAAGCCGCGAACCAGAGGAGCCACCACGCCGGGAATCACCACGTCGCGAATCGCCGCGACGTGACAGGGAACGAAGTCGCCGAATGAGCCACGACTACAGCGACCTCCCTCGCAAGGCAGCACCTCCGTTGGTCTCTACAAAGTCAGCGCCTGAACACATCCAAATCCCGGAGCCCCGCCGCGCCTATTCCATGCAGACTGACGCGAAAGCCGAGACTGACTTCCAGCCGCCACCGATGAGACGTGCCGACACGATGCCTGTCCCCAGGCGTGAACGCGAGCCAACATCCTCCAGGAAGCCTCAGAAGTCGTCGGGACTGAGGAGGGGCGAAACGACCGACAGCTTGCCCACCCCTGCTGCCACTCCGGAACCTCAGCCTTCGCCGAACCCCAAGTACCCGTATGGACGAGAGTACGCGGATGACCACGAGTTTGCCACTCCAAGCGGCTACCGTACCGAGGTGCACGCACCGACAGGCGCCGGAAGCAGGAAGGTCACACGTTCGCCCTCGCCTATGAAAGAGGAACGCACCAAGGAGGATCGTGGCCGTGCATCATCCTCGCGCTACCCTCCAACAGCACAGCGTCCGCCTATGCCCGCGTCCCGCACGACTAGCTATGTCTACACGCCACAGGGCCTGCAAGACATGCCAGCGGGTCGCCCCAACCTTTCGCGCAGCGAGAGTGTACGCACAGAAGTCCCGCTCTTCGGAGAGATCCCGACTTCGCGCTCTCCACGTACTAGCCGAGCAAGGCACTCACCTCCGTCCGCCGAGGCTCACTACCAGCAATATCGGCCCGAGGAAGTGAAGTACCAGACTGGGTACTCTTCGCGCCGCGGGAGTGAGACCATGAGGCCAGGCTACGCCCGTGGCAACAGCTACACTTCTCAGGCGGCCTACTAGGAGTCCGCCATTCCCGAGGAGCAAGCTGAGTGAAGGCAGTTGCTGTGTCTTGGTGCGGACGAATGTTTTCAACAACACCAATTATTCTGGCGGAATGTACAGACACGCCAACCATATCTGGACGATTGGCATCTTTTTACTTTTTTGGGTTTCTTTTCCACAACATTGGTATCTCGCCTCTGGAACTTGGCATTGGAACGGCGTTTTTGGGGATTATGGGGACCGGGACTGGATATGTAGATACTCATTGGATTGGAGGGCATCATTGGGAGAAACATGACCTCCGACAAACGGCGTCAAACTACTTTTTAGGGATGAGAAAACCCCCGATATTTTGCATCCCGTCGAATCACGCGGATGGTAGGACCAGTTTTCCCAAGAGTTGGGTGGCTGCGTCTGAATAGATTAGTCTTTCGATAGTTACTTTTCTTTCTTTCTTCTAAACTTTTGGAAGTAATGACTCTGAATTGACGATTGAAACACAACTTTCTCTCTCTTCGGGTCAAGAATTTAATTGATTATACATACTTGGTGCTGTCCTCTCTTTCCTGTGTGGTGGTTTGCTGGAAACGATACTTGCTTGTTCACTGCTTTTGTGAGCAAGATCTTATGCTGATGTCGAACAATTCAAAACGGCCAGAACGAGTCTAGATTATTCATTCATACATACATACATACATACATACATGACACGCACCATCGGTTCCTAATCCTCCCTCCTCGCCCTAACAACCCACAACGGATCCCTCCCCCTCATCATCCCCATCATCCCGAACAACCCCTGCAAACTCCTGGCCCCCGACGAAGAAGCCTCACTCTGCTCCGCCTGCTCCCCAACCTTTCCATCACTCAACTCCACAATCTCAATCCCCTTCCACCCCGCGGAATGCAAATAATCGCCCACCATCAGCAACCTCTCCCCCTCATCGACCCTCAACCACCGGCTCATGGCTTTCGTCGGGAAACACCTGTTGCTGATGGTGAGGTGGATCGTGCCGCCGGGTTTGGTCGCTGAGAGGATGGATTGCAGGACGGGGACGGGGGTGGTGAGGTAGTCTATTGAGACGACGCAGGTTGAAGCGTCGAGGAGTTCGGAGTCAGAAGAGCCGATGGCGTTGGCGGAGCGCAGCGCGTGTGCGACGCTCTCTGGGGTGGCGTTCAGGTCGATTAGGAGGCGGCCGGCGTTGAGGAGGGGGTTGGCGGCGAGTTCGGCTTTGTTCATGCCCATGCCTGTGATTCTGAGAGAAGGGTTTTCATCTGAGCTTGTGGCGGCGCGCTCGATGGAAGGCGGGTAGTGGCTTATCCAGGAAGAGCAGAAATCTAGGATGCGGCCTTTGGTAGGGAGGACGGTGGCGTAGTAGGAGCGGAGAGAGGCGATTGCGAGGTCGTCGATGTGCGTTACGAAGCGGGGAGAGGAGTAGAAGGACGTATCGGGGGAGGAGTCTTGTCTGGTGAAGTCGGAGGGGGTGTAGGGCCAGGAGGTGTGGCGGGGGGTATAGGGTGTTACTTTGTATGGTTGGGTGGAAGTGGTATTGTTGGAAGTCATGGTGGATGCTCTGGAGGATGTCGAGAGGGTTGCGGCGAGGTAGAAAGCGCCGGTTGAGAGGCCTAGGATGGGCAGTGGGCGGAGGAGAGGTTTGACTATTGATTGCATTCGAGCTGGGTTTGTGGATGGAGAAAATGATGTGGAGAGCGGGTTTATGAGGAGTAATGATGTGTTGACGATCGACAACGGTTATGGTGAAGATGGGATCGATGTACCCAGGCTGTGTCTCTATATCGATCGTCACATTTGTGCATGTTGATGGCGAGGTGAGCTGGATCGATCCATGACGCGCCTTGACATACAACCCTAAGGGTATTGATATTACCCCAAATGCATATGTGTACACTCAACGCCCTTCTATATCTTCACTCACGGGTATGGATGCCTGGGAGCATGTCATGGTAGCTATATCGATGCCATGCCAAAATTATGGATTGCTGAGATCGATTAAATTTGCAATCTAGGACTGCAACCAATAAAATGATCATGTAGTTCTGCGAATCTATTGCAATTTGAAGATGCCCGTTTGTAGGTACACATCAAGAGATTCATACCACCTCTATGACTACTGTAAACCCTTCCACGGCCTCCCAATCTTGAAAACTTCCGTCGAAGACACAATGCTAGGTAGTGATTGATCACGCGCGGCCCTGACAGAGTCACTCTGTTGACCGCGTACTGCCAGGTTGTAGGGGCCCGGCGGCTGGATTTCCTCCTGGTGCCAACGATGTGCAGACTCCAGTGTCGGCCGTCTTGGCCCCGATGGGTTTTCCCGGCCGGTAAGAGGTCTTTCGTAAGCAACGGTTACCGTGTGCTCTGAATCATTATCTTGGCGTACCGTCAATGCATCAGAGACCGACGAATTTATGGTAGTGGGAACCGAACGCCGTCCAATCGATGATGTCCCCGTGTAGAGACCGAGCAGGCTTTCGAGCTCATCTCGAGGCTCTGAGACCTGGCTGTGAGATTGGTGCGATGTTCGATCATGGCGGTTGCCCTGCAAGAGGCGCTACATATACTTCCGGTCGACTGTCACGTTCGCATCTCCACTTGGCCCAGCATGGCGCAAGAATTGCGCAAGCTCTTGCATTGATCCATGCTGCACTCGAGGGTCTCATGGTGCTAGCCTCCTGTGCCTCCTCACGTCATTGACTGTGTCGCTTCTTGATGCAATAGCAAGATTCTTCTCGGCGTCTTCGACCAGGTGCAGGGATTGTACATCATGACCAGCTACGTGCAAGGGTTGTGTAGCTCGACTGATGGGGCCTTGGAGACGCCCATCTGCGTATTTGGAACCAATGGAGTCCAACTTGTGTTCCGTGCTGGATTTGCTATCCCTTTGCGACGCCCGATTCGATCTTGAAGGCGGCTCAAACAACACTTCAGCAGGTATGATGTGCAGGCGAGTCCGCAAGTGGCTGGTTCGACCATGTCCGGCCGCCGTCGCTATCAGCTTGGACCGCATGTGGTCGATGTTTTCTTGTACTATGAGCGCGTCAAGGTTGAAAGAGTTTCGATAATCATGTTCTTTTGCATTGAGACACTTCAAGCAGTGCTCGAATTGTGTCTTTGCCTTTGCATAATTCCGAGGTACAGTATGCGCTAGACCGAGCAAGAAGTGAGCGACAGGATTATCCTCACTGTATTCAAGAGCCTTGATGAAAGATATCATCGCAGCGTCGAGGTCTCCGAGTCGTGCTTCAATCAAACCCTTGTTCATGGCGAAGACGCACTTGTCTTCGAGATCCGATGTTTGTTGTTCCAGTTGATGAAAGGTATCTGCGGCACTTTGCCATTCATAGCTGTGGTAAAGTAGGCATGCATGCTCCCAGAGATCGACAATCCCGGAGGTAGAGCGTTGTTGGTGCTCTAGATTTCTCCTCATAATTCCAGCTTCTGTCTGGCGCAAGGGCGAGAAGACAACGAGCCTGCAATGGTGTCGTTGCAAGATATATCCTGGGTGCCATCAAGAGTGGCGGTGGCGACGTTCAGTTCTCATACCATAATGCACTCTCACTTAACCATTGCAGATGGCGTGACTCTGGCCATGTAACCTTGGTAGACTTACGACTCCCTCGCGCAGGTCATGTGATTCTGGTGGTGAACCAACTCGAAGCATCGAGTGTAGATATTGGACAGTCCGCGACGACCAAAGACCCTCTATGAACCATGTGCGACCATGTTGGCGGCTCACCTGCCAGTCTAATTGACCGTGGGTGCTCACAGTGACCCAGGCAGCCGTCAGGACATGGTGGTGGAATGGCCCGAGACTGCCTTGTCAAAGGAAGTGCTCTACGAGCTTCGCGTAGCCTTTGGCTTTGGCGAAGTAGCTACCACCATAATCTCATGATCTGGCAGACCTGCATTGGAGATAATGTCTACTTTAGCAAAAGAGTCGTGGATGGTCTTTTCACAGTCTGCCCAGTCACTGCGATGCCCAAGCCACACCATCTTCTCAAGAGCACCGTCAGCACACGCCTCTACGTAAGATGCAATCAGTGACGCCACTCGCGGATATACAAACATCAGCACCGAAGCAAGGATCGCATCCGGGTGTAGTGAGCGGGTGCCTGTCACTCTCAACACTTGCTCAGGCGAGAGGTAAGCACAATTGCAGGACGGTACCTCCACTCCGAACAAGTTGAGCTCATCACGGCTCAGGTGCAAAAGCATTCCTTCCAGTAGCCCGCTGCCGCTGCCGACCGAAAGGATGAGGTCTGGCCTTCGAGGCAGTGTTGCCAGAAGGATCTGAAGCAGCGGTTTCGAAATTGCAAGGCAGCATCCCGCAAACTGCTGTTGTTCGTCGTCGACTCGTGCGAGTATGGCTTGCATGGTATCCAAGGGTAGAGTTGATGACGACGTTGATGATGGATGGTGTTCGTGAGTCACAAGACGTACAGTAGTGGTATGCAGTCTTGAAACAAGTAGTCAGCTGGCTCGCCCGGGCGTTAACTGCAGCCTGTCAGGTGACGTGCTCACACCGCTGCCGTTGATGTCGACGGTGAAGACAGAAGATTCAATGTTTGGATTGCTAGAGGAAGATACCGGGTTTGCAGTGTGCTTCACGACTCAGTTGTCGCTCGTCGTTCGCCTTCTGCAAGAATATCGAAACTGCAAATCGTCGGCCTTGGCAACGCAGAAGACCAACTCAAGGCCGCATGCTCACATCAGCTGCCCTGCTTTCTGTACTTGTTGCCCCTGTCACTTCGCTTTGACATGTTGCATCGGACTGGGCCGTTACCTAGGAATTCTGCCTCGTCTCCTCGGACAGTCCTTGAGCGATCGAACATACAGATGCAGGGCGCATGGCACGGCAGCGTCGATGAAATTGTACGTTCATCGGGCACACAGGCGCCTGGCAAATCATCGCACCGCAGGGCAAAAGAAACCTGTGCTCAAAGTCCATGCTGAGGCGATTTACTGTACGGCACGAGCCTTCTATATGCTGTTGTATTTCTCCAAGAAGTGATATGTGAGCCCCCTAAGATCATCATCAAACGGCTATCCTTCGACAGCCAGTTGCGTGGCCAAGGTGTGGATACCACGGAGCTGCCGACGCGATCTTGATCTGCACGCAGCGCCACACTAAGGCCTGCACAGCCTCAGCCTCGTGGGGCGTAAACGTGGCCGACTGCCGCGGTTTTGCTCATTCACCGTTGTTATGCGCTCATGTTTCTATTTCCAAGTAAAAACTCGACAGACCCTTGTGCAGCCTTGCATCGGTCAATGTATGGGACTGCACTTCTCGCCATGCCTTCACTGGAGCAGCACGCGCTTGTACCACCACCCTCTTCGCCGACACCCGGCAGCTGGCCGTAAGGTCACCCGGCCGCGTGAGACCAGTCATCCCTGGTACGGCTTCTCATTGGCTGTGCATGATGTGCATGATCCCTGTTTGGTACACTTGTTCCTCGAAGCCACGGGCGACGACATCCACTCAAGCCAGTTTTGCGCGACTTCACGAGCGACGTCGCGCACTCCCCCCGTCGAGGAGCGTCCCGAACAGCTTTTGCCGCACATGGCACGATCCTGCGCGAAGACCAAGGGACGCACTGATCCGCTCGCCATGAGGAGTATATGCGCCGACGAGGTGGAAAGGGCCCTGGTTTTTCGAGAACGTCGATCACGCGTGGAGAGACTGGCCACGAGCGCGGCCTGCAGACATTTGTGAAACGCTTTCGAGGTATACGACGACATGCGCGGCTTAACGCGCCATGCACAGCTGCCGCGATTGAGAGCAGGTAACATGCCTTTCGCTACGTCGTGCATGACTCTAGTCAGAAGACTGTCTGGGAGCGATGCCTCGTCCCTTTGATCGCTCAACCAACGCCGGAGGGGTCCCCGTTTGCCTAACATGCCAGCCGAGGTAGATCATCACTGGAGTTGAGTGCGAATTTTCCTCTTTAGGAGAGTGGACAAGAGTCGTGAGCAGAACCTTCTACCGTTCTACGTACCGCCACCGCAGTGCAACCGCACGAGTTTCGCTCTGCTATTTCCGTGCGCACGAAGGCAGACGGATGAGGCGGACGGAGTAGGCGAGCGCCATGCGAGCGCTGGAGCCCGCAAAGCGAGCTAGACATGCAAGTCCATCGGCCCATGTATGCAGGCGCATGCAAGTCGCAGAATCCAGAGGCTGTGCTGAGCCCGCGCAGCCAGCCAGCCAACCTCTGCACACCAAATCCGAGCTGCGAATATTAAGCCTGCCTCCCCGCATAGCGCTTTGGCTGACTTCCTCTGTTTCCTACATCTCGTTACGCCACCTCACTCGCCGACCACCTCTCGCCCTTCACCCCTCTCCCCCTACAGGCGTAGCAGATTAATACCCCAATCGTTCAAACCAACTCTTTTCGAGAACAATCTCACTTCGTTACCATTTTCACCTTGTTCTTCGTTTTTCTTCTGGAACGCCGTCCATATATCATCGCAAACGCATCGCATCGCATCTCCTGGGACCACCCATCTTGACCATCGATCACATTGCACACCAGGCGCCATGCCTATGCAATTACTCCCCGCATCGGCGCAAGCCTTCGCGCCACGAGCCGCTCCCAACATCGTCCTCAACACCAAGGTCGAGCCCTGGTTGACCCAGACGCTCAAGCGCATCAACAAGATCAAGCGACCCCTCAACAGTGTTCCTCAGCACATGCGCTGTCTCACCGAGACCCTTGGCGGCGAATCGGCAATCTGGTCGCTGACATCGCTCATGCTGCCCAAAGCAGCCGACACGGAACTGCGCAAGGACGAAAACCCTCTCATGGAAGCTCTGCACAACTACCAGCTCGTGCACGTCGAGGCTTACGTTGTGCACGTCGACATGGTGTCACAGTACGAGGTCGCCTTCAAGCTGACGACCGACACCATCGATGCACTGGTCGAGTACCACAAGGACATCTACTCTGTCGATGTTTCTGCCAACACCTGGAGCTGGCCTGAGAAGGAGACCCAACTGAAGAAGATGCAAGAGGGGTTCGTGCAAGCCGCGAACCGCTTCGTCTTCCGCACTAGCGCCCGCGCTTTGGAAGGTCTGGAAGAGGAAGGAGCTGGTGAGCTGCTTGAAGGTCGGTCAGAGGAAGTGAAGAGCCAGATCATGAATTTGTTTCTTCCCCTCCTCCCACCGCCCCCAATAATCGTCGACGTGATCCACCCCGCGCCTCTTGTTCAGAACCAGAGTGCCGTGATCGGTGGATGGTGGCAGCCAACCCAACAGTTGATGACACCGCACCCTGCTCCGATTGATTCGTGGCAGGTGTTGCCGTCAACTCCCTCGCCCACCGCGACGACCTGCAGCGACACGCCTTCAAATGGCTTCTGGCCCGAAGCCAACTTCAACAACGTCCAGCTTCCTTCGCCTACACCTTCCTTCACCCAACCGTTCACATCCGCACCCTCACACTTCTACAGCTCTCCCGAGTGTATGGCGCCCATACCTGCCATCCCGTTGCCTAGCATGCTGCCTCAGTCTTGCGGCAACGATATGGGTATGGGTGGTTTCAACGACTTCAGCTGGAACCAGGGATTCTACCAGCCGCAGTACGCCGCTATGATCTAAACGATCAAGGCAGCCGAACCACTGGTCTGCATCCCCCGTTCTTAGAAGTCGTTGATCGACTACGCTCTGGAGGTCGGAGTTCTGGCCCGACGCCGACGCCCAAGCTCACCAGTGTGAAGTGTCGCGGATCCTGAACATGCGCACAGGACTCTGCAAACACGCGACTCACGATGTAAAATTTCTGCTCATGCGATGCGACGATGATACCCGATGTTGACCATCACCAATTTCTCTTTTTTGGAACCCATGGCTTCAGCATTACAAACGAATTTCCGGCACACATGGACGGCGTTTTCCTCTCTTACTTTTATTTGTCTTTTACCTGCGAGCGAGCATTTGTTTTTGTACTTTTTCTTTTGGATCAATATTGATGAGTGAACGCATCTCTGGGAGGCACGCATTGCGACATCTTCACACAACCAAGACAACACACACGACCTCGCGGTCTTCGCTTTGCTGGGTTTCCTTTCGGCCGGCCTGCATTTCCTGGGGTATACGGGACTGAGAGCGCGACATCTTCATTTTGAATGCGCTGCTTCACTCGCGGCGCTGGCTCGCTGCCTTCGCTTCTTTTTGCTTTCGTGCGCCTGGAAATCTGCGCAGTCCTGAGAAGCTTCGATTTGTTGCTAGCCAAAAATCGAAAGTGGACAGTCTGAGCATGGTGATGAGGGCGCACGCGGCGATGTCTCCGATCAAGCAACAACGACTCGGACTGGACACGACATCGACGAACGGCACCTTTTTCTTTCTTTTGCTTGAGCCTACACGAGTGCCCTGGCGGCGCTGGCTCGTTAATGCGACAAACCCTACAACCTTTCCAGGGGTTCAAATCCTGGAATCGACATCAGAACTGGAGGCATATCCCACCGCACCGGATGTGGGAGACTCGCGGTCCGCGACTGTGCTGGCGTATGAACATCTGTGATGCCGCGTCCAGCACATGTTCCGGAGTCGCGTTTCCGAACGCTAGACGGGAGGAGGTAGACCGGCTTCGAGTGGCCGCGGTCTCCTGCGTCCGAGGGCTTGGAAAGGGGATTTTTTTTTCTGACTCCTTCCACGCCTGTGGGATATGCTGTTGATGGTTGAAAAATGTCGGACACCCGGATCTGCGACGCCTTGAGTGGCATGTCGTAGTCTTGGGTGGTGGGTTGAAGGGACCTTGTCGGAATGGCGTGATTTCTCTATCACGCCAAAACTCCCAGCTGGTTTGGGAGCACTGGAAGACTTTGCTGGCGAGGTCGGATCTATCCATCTGCTGTTATCTTTGGACCTTTGGACGAATACCGCTCATGAGAGTGGTTTCACTGCGCATGGGCGGGGTCCGAATGTTTAGTTGATTTTTTTGTACAGATCTAATCGAAAGATATTTCTGCAATGTTTTGTTTCAATCCAGTGACCATGTCGTGTATGAGTCCCTGACTATTTTGTCGTCTACCAAAGTTCGATCGTTGTCACATCTATAGTACAGGAAAAAGCATAAATGTAAATGAGGTAGATTGGCACGTGAAAGCGCAGATGTCTGGCACTTGGCGATGACGAAAGCGGAGCTGACAAGCAGACCTGATGGCATGTGCGGCGGTTGCTGCTGCTATCACAGACAAGCCACGGCGGCTCTCTCTCTCTCTCGCTCTTTGTCGCAGCACGCCTGCATATTGCTTCTTCGTCGCTTCAGCCCGCCCTCGTAGTACCATTAGCACCAGCATATCATTGATCCTATTCCTTGCATGCATCGCCTACCTTAGCATAAGACCCAGCGCGACAAGCTCCAGCCGAAATGCAGTAGCCCGCCGACGATGCCGCCCGTAAACACTCCCGACATGCCTTCTTCTCCTACGGTATCGCCTTCGATCTTGCCTCATCCTGCGAGAACGCGAACGCGATCAGCTGACCGTGTATCAAACGCGCAGAGAAACCGCAGTCCACAACGAGCCCCAAGTCCAACATTCGAGCGCCCTCTAACGCCCTTCTCATACCTTTCCTCGCCAGTTCCGGACCTCGCCTCGACCTTGCACACCCAGTCCGTGGAAGCCGCTGACGAGGCAAACACAGACTTCCTCCGCGACTCTCTCGAAGCGTTAGACCAGGCCAGCCAGTCCGCAGCGCCTCGAGCATATGTGGACACCCAGCGAGACCCACGCTTAGCCAGCGACACACATGCCCAGACCTACGTTCCGCGCAATCGCCAGGAAACGGCAGACGATCTGTCTCGGCGAGAGCGCTTGCAGCGAGTTCTCGCGCGCTTAAATCGCCTCCACGAGCCTCAATCTGCTGCTGCGGACAATGCCTACGGAGATCGCACGCCTTCGCCGAACAGACAGAGCTTGTATGATTGGGCACCAGGATCAGAAGAAGGGAACGACGACAGTGAATTGGATGCCATTTTGGCAGAGCTTCGGAGACAACAGCCAGAAACATCGCCGGAGATTCTGCGCTTGCTTGGACAGAGTCAGGTGAGAGGCGGACGTGACAGCCCTGCTAGAGCGGCGTCTTACATGCGGGTCAACGGGACGGTGGAAACGTATGAACAAATGAGCGAGCGGAGACGCAGGGAGCGACAGCAGAGTCTGCGCAACAGAGCTCTGCTACAACGAGCGAGGCAAGAAAGCTCGCCCAGCAGTACAGAGAGGATGTTACGTTATGTGATGGACAGAGAACGCAGTGGCATGAGCGAGGAGGAAGAAAGAGCAAGAGGGAGTGGGTGGTTCAGACCTACGCCACGCACAGGATATGAGCAGGAAACTACTGCGAGTGGAGAGAACTGGCTAGTACCACCAATGCTCAATTCTCAAGAACGCGATCGACAGGAGCGAGTTGATGCGTTCAGACGAGGATATTTGGCCGAGCACGCGCAGGTAAGATTGCCTCGCCTTGCGACACCAGCAGCAGCACCGCCAGCCAATGCTTCGTTGTTCTTGGAGAATGCTCTGAAATATTTAAGCGACCTACGCTACAGTCGATCGTATGAAGACGCTTTGGCAACGGCTATAGATAACAATCTCGCCACCAAGGAGTTCTTTGCCGACAAACACGACGACTTTGTCCTGGACTTGGACGACATCCAACGACCACCTCCGTCATCTTGGGTACAACCAGGCACTATATTCGAGGGTCACCAACATGCTTCGAGTGCCAGCATGAATATCACACATAATCGAGAAGCACAACCGAGCACAAACGTCGAGCAAATCAATCCAAATCACCAGTCCACAAGCCACACAAACTACAGTCGAGTAGCCTTCGACGCATCACGGCCATGGCTTTCACATCAAATACCTCCGGCTCCTCGCCCTGCAGTAGCAAACACCAAGAGCTCCGACCCTGCGCATGACCACTGGCCTGTCCGTGTGACGATCCACGAGATAGACTGGGAAAACATGACTCTCCAAGGCACCATGGAAGCCTACGACGTTCCTCAACATCCCCAATCAACAGTAAACATCCTCAACCCGAGCTCGACATCCACATCGCCGTCCGCCACGCGCCCAAAAGCCGGCAAGAAACACGCCCCAATAACAACATACCTCGAAGGCCACATCCTCGACCACCGCACCCACTCCTTCCTCACTCCAGCATCCCCGGCTGCCAAACGCCGCACCTCCAACCCAACCCTCGCAGACACCATCTCTTTCCCCTCCGCAACACCCCACCTCGACGCCCAAAACTGGCTCGCCCTCCCCCCCTTCAACACCCTAAGCCAAACCCAACCCCCACCCTCATCAACCTCCACCGCCGCCGCCGACGCCCTCGCCCGCCTTCTCCTATCACGAACCCAGCTGCGCCAGCTGAACGAAGAATACATCTTCATGCGCTGGAAAGAGCGCTGTTTCGTGCACTCGCGCCACGACTGCTGCAAGTCTAGCTCCTCGGACAGGCTGGGCGATCAGGACCGCGGGCACGGCTTGACGATCAGCGGGTTCTACTATGTCAGTTTGAGGCGCAGCGATGGCGAGGTGGAGGGGTTGTATTTCGATCCTAGCTCGACGCCGTACCAGCTTTTGCGCTTGAAGGGGAGGGCGGCGGGGTGGGGGAGTTTTGGGTTGAGATAGTGTGATATCGAGATGGTGGTGGTGGGAATAATTTCTGTATTGATGGGAGGATCGGATGTGAAGTGTGTTGGTAATAGTAGTCGCAATTGTTACGATAGGTATTGGGACATGATCTGAGTACATGAGATGATCTCTCTGATGGTACTGCGAGTTATGTGGCTGCAACATGAACCTCGTCTGACCACGTCTTCGGTGTGATGTGAGGTACGCCAAAGCGTTCGCCTTGCAATAGATGGGCAAATGTGACTGCCATCGAAGACCAGCCAACCAAGCACGAGCTGTGATGAAGTAGCGCTGCACAACAGACATTCACATTGAAAAGGTGCACATATTATTTGAGAACATAAAATGTCCGTGGTTTCCCATTATTGCTTTCAAGACAGCTCCAGCCACGCAGCTGGCGAGCATGATATACACTGCCAAAGGAATAAATCCCTCCTCACACTCATCAACCTTCCGACCCTGCCAAATACACTCGCTAATGACCATGACTTTTGGCGATGTTCGTCTCCGGAAATGCCATCGCGTGGAATATGTACTCGTCGTGATAGAAAGTTTTGTTTGTCGAAGAATGCCGAGACTGCAGGTTGTCTGCTGCTTGGAAGCGGGTAGGTCGAGGAGACGCTTACTGCTCGGTCTGGAAGTAGTTGAGCAGGATGCTGCGCTCCTGGGACTCCTCACCCCAGTCCTTGACGACAACGCAAGAGCAGTTGACGACCTTGCGGGCGTTGCCCTCGCGGTCGATCTGGCCTATTTCGCAAGACCGTCAGTACAGTGTTCCAGGTGACCACGGACCATCAAGGTAGTGAGGGAAAACTTACAGAGACCAGCCCACTCGCCGAGCTGCTTGCCGTCGGGGACCTTGATCAGAGGGATCTTGTGCTCGCCGCAGAGAGCGACAACGAGCTTCTTGTAGGCCTCCTCCTCGCAAGCCTCGTTGAGGACGCACATGTGGGCCTGGCGACGGTCAAGGGCCTTGGAGGCCTCACGGAGACCGCGGGCAAGACCGTCGTGGATGAGGGAGATCTTGAGCACGCCCTTGAGCGCGTCGAGGACAGACATGCTGCCGCTGGCGTTGTCGGCCGGCACCTCGACCTCCTCGGCCGCCTCGACCTCCTGCTGGGGAACCTCTTCTCCGTCCGACTGTGAGGGATGATGTTAGTGGTTGGTTCTCATGGCTGGCA
>Ga0265797_10001927_pt1 | contig 35899 bp, 30 predicted proteins | sample P2T30metagenome_FD_192433 | JGI IMG/M metagenome (GOLD analysis project Ga0265797, IMG submission 192433) | Plant litter microbial communities from East Loma Ridge, Irvine, California - P2 T30 | ecosystem: Environmental > Terrestrial > Plant litter > Unclassified | place: USA: California...
GCGCTTAGTAGGTGCCGTAGCCGGAACCGTAACCGCTGCCAGAGCCGTAGCTGTTGTCAGGGGTAGGGGTGGCGGCAGGAGGAGTGTAAGCCTCGGTGGAGGAAGAGACGGCAGCCTCAGGGGTCTTGGAGGAGGCAGGAGCGGAGGAGGCACCGCCGTAGCCACCGCCAACGGGGTAGGCAGCGCTGGACTCAGCACCGGCAGGGACGGTGGAAGAGGGGATAGCAGTCTCGCCGGTAGGGGTGGCTACCTCAGAGACGAAAGAGAAGCTGGGGAGGACAGAGGTGGCGCTGCTGGGAACGGGAACGGCACCGGTGCCAGTGGGGTAAGCAGGCTTGGTGGAGGTCTTGAAGCCAGTTGGGCCAGCAGGGTAGGGGTTGGTGCCGTTACCGGGGACGGGGTACATGCCAGTGGGAACAGAGGGCATGCCGGAGGAAGCAGTCTGCTCAGAGGGAACCTCAGGAGTGGGAGCGGGGGTCTCGGGGGTAGCAGCAGGGTAGTCACCACCCTTGGTAACAGTGACAGTCTCCTTGGCAGTTACGGTGACAGTGACGGGAGCAGCGCAGTCCTCACCACCCTCGCTTCCAGCAGGGACGGAAGGAGTGGCGTTACCACCAGCAGGGCCGGTAGGGTAGGCGTTCTCACCACCAGCAGGGCCAGTGGGGTAAGCACCGTTGCCACCAGCGGGTCCAGAGGGGTTGGACTCGGAGTCGGCGGGAACGTCGCCCTCACCAGTGGGAGTGGGCTTGACGGTGACGTACTTGGTCGAGGTGGAGGTAGACTTGATGGTGGAAGTGACATCCTCACCACCCTCGGGGTAGGCAGACTCGCCACCAGCAGGGCCAGTGGGGTAGGAGTTCTCGCCGCCAGCGGGGCCAGTGGCCTCAGAGGGAACCTCACCAGTAGGAGTGGGCTTGCCGACAGTGATGACGACAGTGGAGTACTGGGTGGAGGTGGAGGTGGAGGTAACCTCAGTGGTGACTGGGTGAGCAGTCGAGCCAACACCGACAGTGTAGACGAGGGTCTCGGTGTAGGTCTGGACGACCTCAGAGACGGGGTAGGAGCTGGTCACACCGGCGGTGGGGGTGGCCTGGGGAAGCTCACCCTCGGGGCAGACGGTGGTGCCGACGGCAACAACGCTGGTGACGAGCGCGGTGGAGTGAGCCGGGCAGTCAGTGACGGTAGGGGGGCAGGCAGTCTTGGTGAAGATCTGAGTGCTGTAGATGGTGGAGGTCACCATGTCGCTGACAGGGGTGGAAGAGACACCAGCGGGGCGGGATCCAGTGCCAGTGGGGTAGAGAGGGTAGCCAGTCCCGGCCATGCTGCTGGTGGCAGCCTCAGGGACGACTGAGGAGGGAACACCACCGTAGCCGCCACCGACGGGGTAAGAGCCGGAGGGGATAGCGGAGCTCATGCTGACGCCGGGAACGACGGAGCTGCTGGTGGCAGCCTCGGGGACAGCGGAAGATGGGACGCCACCGTAACCGCCACCGACGGGGTAAGAGCCGGAGGGGATAGCGGAGCTCATGCTAACACCTGGAACGGAGCTGGAGCTGGCGCCAGAGGGGACAACAGAGGACATGCTGACACCGGGGACAGAGCTGGAGACACCACCGGAGGGGACAACGGCGGAGTAGCCAGTTCCGTAGGCGGAGCTGGCAGCAGCGGTGGAGCTGATGGTGGGGATGACAGCAGAGCTGGAGGTAGCAGCCTCAGGGACGGCAGAAGAGGGGACACCTCCGTAGCCGCCGCCAACTGGGTAACCAGAGCTGGCAGCAGAGCTGGTAGCAGCCTCAGGGACGGGAGAGCTGGAGCTGGCACCACCGGCAGGGGGGACAGCTCCGTAGCCACCAGCAGAGGTGGAAGGAGTGTAGGTGGCATCAGCAGGGGTGCTGGAAGTCTCGAAAGCTGGGGAAGAGGTCTGGACGTAGGGGACCGAGGAGACAACGGGGGTTGCGGAGGTGGAGGCCTCGGGGGTCTCTACGGGAGTAGCAGAGCTAACGACCGGGACGGCAGAGCTGACGATGGGAGTAGCAGAGCTGACAACGGGCACGGCAGAGCTGGATCCAGCAGGGGGCTGGGCGCCGTATCCGCCGTTGTTGGAGCCGTAGCTGTTGCCACCACCGTAGCTGTTGGAGCCGTAGCTGTTTCCTCCACCGTAGGAGTCGGTGGCACCGTATTGGCGACGGGCCTGGCGGTGGCTGCGAGCCTCAGCGGCATCGGCGGCAGCGAGAGCGGCCAAGAAGGCAACGGTAAGCTTCATCATGATGAAAGTTCAAAAAATCCTAGCTCTTAAAACTGAATGGGTATTGACGAGGGAATTCAAAGGTCCAGGCGAAACGTTGATGATCCAGGAAAGAGTGACTGGATGTTCAAAGAATGTGATGTCCGAAGACAGTGTATAGCGAGTGTGGTAAGGAAAAGTTGCCTTGGGTGAGGAGAAAAAAACACAGCGAGGGAGGGCGGTATATGAAGGCTCTGGCTGACAGTTGCAGGAAGCGGTCTAAGCACCTGGGTGGCTGCTAACGGCAGCACAGATGCGCCCAAGATGGTCGGCCCCTGGCGGGTGTTAATTTCGTTCAGGAACAACCGGCGGCAGGGGCCAGTCAGCGGCGTCGCTAGCCAGGAACAACTTCAGGGGAATGCATGAAGCTAGCCAGTCAGGAGGGCCAACGAGCAACCTCGATGCATGGCAGCCGCTGGGGAACACGCCGGTCGCGAGCTGTCGTCTTTGAGAGGTGAGCCTTGATTTTGCCGTCGTTTTCGCAGCCGACGAAGCCGCTGAAAGAGGTCACGATGGTTTACCTGCTCGCCCCCCCGTCGCGCTGGCCATGTGCGCTGGGATGGCCCTCGCATAGCCTTGTGAATCCATCTCTCTGCTTGCCGGCCGTCGCCATAGATTGCGTTTCATGGCGCTTGGCCAAAATAGAAAGCGACCATGCCGCAGATCCTCCCTGCTAGAAGCATCGACAGGAGCGGGTACCTGGCAGATGCGCGCTGTCGGTGAGCACACAACCGTGCCGAGATTCAGCGCAGACTACGCTGCTGGGCGAGACAAAATTGGACTTGCGCGAGCATGAGTGAGATTCGGCCCATTCCCCACTGCCAGCACACGGTGCGACAGGAGAGACACTGTGCCACAGACGACATCAGCTCGTGTTGAGGGCGTTCTCGTGTTTGCGGAGACGCTTGTCGATAGGCGTGGATAAGGGAGCGGTGGAGCGTTCCATGGTGTATTGGCCGTCTTTGTCCAAGCGTGGGCCATGGTGCGACGCGCGACTTGGGCCTGCCGCTTCACATCTCTGCACAAAGAGCCCCGATGTGACTTCATCGCCGTGGAGCCTGAATCGTCGACGCGCAATCTAGACTATCGCATTCTGAAGCTTCTAGTCGACATCGCGATCCTTCGTCAAGTCGTATCGACTTCAACGGTCCGCCAAACGTCAAGCCACTGTGCCACACATTCTTTCTTCGGCGGGCCGCGCTCGTCTGTCCTGCTTCGGCGTATAGCAAGGCCACGCCCATGCCATGTGCACTTGAGACATGCCACCGCTGTCAGTGCATTTCCGCATAATACACAGCCACAACCACGTTCGAATCAGTAATCGCGACTACTTCCTCCGTCTCAGTCTGTCGCAAGTCTTCCATTTGCCTGAATGCCTTCAACACAATGACTTTGGTCCTCACCGCCGGGATTCCAGTACCGTGTCCACAGCATGTACGATGCTGGACTGACGTGGAACTGGCGACCGGCTCGTAAGATTGATGAGCTTCCCCGCCTAGTCCCTGCAAAAGCTTGTGCCCTCGAAACGAGCGACACGAGCATGTTCTCGACTCTCGACGAACGTCGACTGATCTCTCGGAAATGAGGCCCATCGTTCAACTGTTTCCGGTTCGTTTCTCTCGTCTGTGTCGATGTTGCGTGTGGCTGGCCACCCGTCCGCAATGTCACTGTTGAGGCTTGTCTTGTGCCGAGGCGTGGGAAGTAAATGAAGCAATATTGCTGAAGCTGAACATGAAAGTTGTCAAACACAAAGCGGCGCACACAATGCCCAACTGTGAAATGTGCGAGCGCGATCAAGTGCTAAAAGAAACTCCAGAGAAGGAAACGACAATCGTAGTCTCACGTCTACCAGTTGATATGCCTAGCAGCATCCGCGGAACGGGCTCTCTACTACACGTTGTCCTCGAGGCAAGCACCACTGACTGCGGCCGCATGTTTTCGCGACTTCTGTATACCATCTCAGAATGAATGCCACACGCTTCTGCCCCGCAGCGCCACATGAAACATGCATTCTCCTCCATTCCTTCCCTCGCCCGTATCCCATCACATCATACCCATCTACTCGGATTACAAACCCGTCGCCCGCATCAACAGCCCATACTAAGCCTTTCCTTCTTATCAAACTTCTTACATGGCCCGTCTTCATCAATCTGCATTGGCGGATCGTGCCGTGATTCGAAACCATCGCTTGCTTGAAACGAAACGTCAGCCCTACCAGGCTATCCCAACGGCTACCTAGGCACATCTGCGACTCCAACTTCACCTGTTCTTTTCGTGCCTCAGGCTGTGCAAGGCATTAAAGTGCCAAGATATAGTGGGTATGAGGGGTGGAGGTATCCACGATGTTACAACTTCTACTGCTTCTAGTAGATGGAGTCTAGGTCTTCCACCGGCTTAATGGCTAATGTGCGGGGTCGATGACGAGGTCAACACCCCAAGGTGCGTTTCGAGGTAAATTCTACATTGCAATCTTGAAGTCATGGTACGAGCCGATTGTTTTGTTAAGATTGCTTCATGAAGTCAACTTATTCCACGGAGCACTGACAGTGAGCCATGCAGTTGCTGAGCTTATGACGTTGAACACGAGGTGCTAGATTGGGTAGTCCACAAATCCGTCCTGCTTGGTTCCGCTTCGCAAAGCCTGCCATATCTTCGTACCGTCTTTTCCACTGCAAGGCACTATCACCAATGTGTCGAGAGTTGTCTCGACTAGTATCACGCAAACGTACGGCCCAGGGCCCATACACAAGATATCTTTCCCCAGTGACATACAGGTCTAAGAGTGTACAGTAGACTCTTGTCCCTAATGCTGCCCGTTTCCATTCATACACTTGCGCCGACCTGCCTTCGACCGCGTATGTGCGCCATCCTTGCCTGGGTTCTTTTTTGCTCAAGGAAAAGAAGATATAAGCCACCGTAATCGATAACATAACATGAGAGAAGAATATCTAGCACCGAGGTTCCAGTATCACGTTCAGCTACGAAATTATTGATTCTGTTGTTGCTTTAGTGAACTACTGCTACCGTGCATTTGGTGCTTGTGATCAAAGAAGAAGACTTTTGTCCATCGTTTTCTACAGTCGCACCACGGAATGCCTCACTGCCATCATCTTCCTCAATGCCGCTACATCATAGCACACCGGTCGAGATAACGCAATTTTAAACAAATCGCACAAACTTGCGTTCTAGATCTGCTGTCACACATCATTGCAACCTTGAACATGGTTAGGTGCTGCACAGTGGTTGTGTGTATCTGAATACTTTATGGAAAAACCTTTTCGGAAGACCCCAAACGCTATTCGGCAGACCCCAAAGATCAGATAAAAGCAATCAGCTATACAGAGATTAAAGATCAGATAGAAGCTATCGGGTACCTAGAAATATCACTCCCAAATTATGAGATGAAAGCAATCCGCCACCTAAAAAGATTAGATAGAAGCAATCCCTCACTAAGAATAGGCCTAATCGGGTAATAATACTTAGGGGTATTAATAATAGGAGTTATTTTAACCACGTTTTGCAGCCTCAGGAACCTTCTATCTCGTCTACTTTCTTTTCGTCTCATCTGGTCTTTTGGGGTCTGCCGAATAGCGTTTGGGGTCTTCCGAAAAAGTTTTTCCTACTTTATCGCGAAATGATGATAACGATGATGCCTGGTCCAACACTAGAGACAGTTGCGTCAAAGAAAAGCTACAATCCAAAGAAAGGCAAGTGTAGAGACTGTATCCATCGTAGTTTGTGGTAACAATTGACTAGTAAGATACTCATCTGGCCTTCAGACGGTGGGCTCACGCTTAGCGCTTTCACGTGAGCTGAACGCCGCAATCCGTGTTGGAAGGAGGGCTAATGCGAGCGCGTTTATGGGCGAATGATCCATCATTGTTGTCAATTCATCATGTGTCGGTTCCGCAACCCCTGACTATATCTACGTATATAGGACCGTTAGCAAGGCGTACTGTGCGTCTGCGATTGGAGTTGTCAGTAGAAAGACAGTACTTGCAATTGAAACCGTTCGATACATTAACAGGTGAGCTGGGGATGACGACGCCACTGCATGAGTTGTCACTGTAGATCCACATTACTGCTGATTCCCAACACGTTCGTCGAGGAGAATCTATCGAGGCTGTTAATTTGCAGATGTTATTGGCATTGTTGCCCAAGGCGATCGTGGCTGTGACTTGCGAGGCGAGAAGCCCGAAGGCTACGACAATGGTAGAGATGGATTGCATGTTTGTAATTGAGAGGTGGAGAGCTTGGTTTGCGTCGAAGATGAGATGGGTTGAAGTGATGAGACTGATTTGAGTTTGCGATCGGGCATGTTTTGATACGGCTTTCCGTCATCGGGTTGCACATGCTGGTACTATACAGCGTACTTGAATCTTAACAAGGCCGCTTCATTTTGCTTATGTAGACAAGAGAGTAAAACCTTCCTGCAGTCGAAGGATTTGGGGTTGTGAAACAAAGCAAGAAGGATTTCGTTGAAAGTACTTGTGGCAGATGAATGCTTGGACAGTAAGAGGTCAATATCCCTTGAAACTTACATGTACCACCATGACTGGTAGATGAGGCAGGTGCTAGACGATTGGCGCCAGCGGTTGTGGGCTTTCCGTGGTTGATCAGTGTCACCTACGAAGAAGAAACCTGTTAGTCAGTGGTGTGCTAAAAGAGGACCCCCGGAGCTCTGAACGCCTGTACTACTTGCAGCACTCTCAAGCATTTGCACATGACGATGGATGGACATGTAGTATTCATCTTGGGTATGCGACTCGTATTAGACGACTAGTGCCTAGGTAATAGGCACACTTCTCACGAGTCACAACAAGTAGGTAGGCAATATGTTACCTAGGTATCCTGTTTCTTGCTTGCCTTTCTACTTGCATGTCGGCGAGTACTTCTAGAGTGATTGGTGGTAAGTGTAATGTGCAGTAAAGAGAGCTTTGTGGCAAGCATTCACTATATCAAAGATAGAAACTAAATATCTCTTTAGAGCATACGTAGGTAGTACTCTTTCCTACTACAATAAAGCGTATTAGGATATTTGTAGACATGGAAAGAAGACCTAGAAGTCTATAATACTATTAATCTTTATAAGTTCCTTTGTTAGGGACTACCAAGGTAGTAGGGCTTCTTGTTTCTATACCTGTTTGATTTTCCCTCGTATGTGGTGCATTCAAGGTTCCGTTCAGCGTTGCCCCACCACGGACGCACAAATCCGGCAATATCACCGCAGGGCCGCCTCATGTTCGAAAAAAGCGTTCAGGCTCAAAAAACCACAACTTCTTCCTCAAGGGACTGGACTAAGCCAGAAGTCTTAATGAAAAAGGTAGGTTCGCGTCAGCTCCCGATAGTGCGGATAGGAGCGACACTGTGCCGACAAGTATGAGCAAGCCCAGTGACTTGTCAGCTGGTTTCAAAAATAAGAATAATCTTGAATTGGTCCGTAGACCAGTTTCAGAGATTAAACTGAAAAGAACAGATACTACACTTGATCTAAGCCAAAAGGCAAAGAGAGCTGCCGAACAAACGAAGGGCAGGAGGAAGGCCAGTTTATATAGACTCTGGAAAGCTCTGAAAGACGCTAGTGTTCTAGCCTCGCACCAGGCGTTGCCGGGCCAATGATGACGTAAAGAGCCGTAAAGAGTCGAAAAGTTGGACTGGATAATGTGGAACGGTAGGCGGTAACGGCGAAATTCTACGTTGTGTGGGTCAGGCAGAGGCACAATGACTCTGATTCGATAGGGAGGGTCCGCAAGGAGCCGAAATTCCGTTGTGCATTGAGCCGTATTGCACAACGTGTGCATAATTATGTTACTCTGGGCTATTCTAGTGATCGACGAGTAACTTGCAACTAGAACAGCACTGGAGCACCTCGTATCTTGCCGGCTGAGTGAGCGTACCATTGCTCTGCTGTGAGATGACCTTCTCGTTGTTTTCGCTTGGGTGTCTTTCGATATCTCACGCACTTCTCGGCAAGCCTTTGGCTGGCATGATTTTGGCGCACATCGTAACCTGGGCAGCCTGCTGATAAAAACACAACCTCTCCGTCAACCTTCCTGTGTGCCACTACTCGCAAGTTCAAGCTGAAAGAACAAGTAAGATGCCGGATTGGGGATGTAGCATAGTGCATGTAGGTATCTGCCTAGGCACGCAGGGCAAAAGAGCTTTTGTGGTAGAACAGCTACCGTTCTACGTAGGCACCTTTGTGGGTAGCATTGGCATCGTTATCTCCCACGCGCGAGCGTATTGCAAGACCGTATTGGGTTTTTATCAGATTGGCGTATCACAGTCAGTAAAGAGACCCTAGTCGATACCCACGGATAGCTCGTAATATATGGAAGTTACATGTAGGCGACGCTACGACCTGCCAAATTCGTAATCTTCGCGCGGAAACAGTACCTAGGTACACTGCGAGAATTACGCACTTGATCAGAGAATCCATAACGAGTGGAAGCTTTGGAGGACATACCTGGTAATCCTTTAGTTACCGTATAATATGTAATGGCTGACCTCGGGAAGCTGTTCATTGGTATCTAAGTAAGACCAAAAGAAGCCCTTATGGTCGTGGTCCAAACCCCATAATAGGCATTGCTTGTCTATCGGAGATGTCACATCACTTGCTAGAGGTACTCCTCTAATAGGTACTTTATTAACATTTACATTTGTTGCTCGTCTTAGCTTACTAAAAGCTAACTAATTGTACCAAGTTGTTTGTATTAGCAGGCAAACGAAGGCGCGCTTTTCTTCGTGTTCGTAAATTACTACATCGGGACAGGCCGACGCACAACGCCTGCCCACTCTCTGACTAGTGAGGTTCGATGTATGGCTCACGGAGGGATACGTAACCCTATGGCATGGTGTATCGCATTCGGTAGATTCCTATAGCCATACAGAGGCCCAGTCTTGCACGTACCGAGAGCGTTAGCATCGGCGTTCCTACAGTCAATCTGGACTTCACTGCTCTTAGAGTGGTCACATACACATTCTCATGCGCGCCGAGGCCATGGAACTGCCCCGTGGTCAAGATGTATGACCAGCCTGATCAATGTATCGCTGATGGTGTGCCGTCTACTGTAGATGACAAGCGGCTCGCGACCGGCAAGCATCTCCTCACGTCCTCGTTGGAGACATGCAGGGACGAAAACAACCTTGGAACTTTAAAATCGATATAATTGCAAGGCTAAATCCAAAGATGCCTTAGCTGTGGCCCCCAATGACATCAGGACCAATACTCCGTGGTTTGAGTGACTGCGGGGTCGAGCATAGTGCATACCTAGGTAGCTGGTAGGGTTATAACACAAATGGATAGCATCAGGTGCAGATGTCGTAGATATAGACGCCCCTTCTTTTTTTGGACTATGAACACAACCTTATTAGCAAGAGCGCGGGCACAACCTGTCCACTTTAGACAATAATATCGCCTGGTGGTAGTCGCATGATCTCTAATCCAATAACGGGTATGTGGTCAAGCACATCAAGTGGTCTGCGCACTGGTCTTTTTGTCTCGCGAGCTCTTTCCTGGACCACGGTATAATAGTGGTCACTTCTTCGTTCTGTTCTGGAAGCTCCTTTCCTATTCGCCATGTTTTCTTAGGTCCTTCTCGAACCATGGTTGCGTAGGCAACTGTCTAGTATAGAAAGATCACAACGCACTCTTCCACACTTCTTCTTTATCCACCACAGCTAGTAAGTTTTACTCCCCTATTAATAACATTTTTATGAAAGCTGTGCGATCACCCAAAACAGGTACACACAAGCAAACGACCCCATGGATACTGTCGCCCAAGGTTGGACCAACGTGAGGCCAGAGGAGGATGGCCAACGCTTCACAGAGCGCTCCGCTGAGCGCCGGCAACTCTTTCTGAAACTCCAATCACTCCACCCCCAACCGGTATTTCCTTCGATTACCTGGGCGTTTCTCCAGATCGCCGATATCGAAGTAATCCGGGAGGCGGTTCAGAGCCATTTGTTCAGGCAATCATTGACGGACCGCGATCTTCGCCTTGCCAGAGAAAGAAAAGCGTTGGACACAATTCTACTCTGGTCCCAGAAACAACCAAGGAAAGACCCGACAGCAGCAAGTGCAACGTCGACACACTCGCAATCCAAGACAGTCTCCAACCAACCACCCTCGAAATCTCGCCTTCTCAATGCCAATATACTAGCCGGATCTAAGCGAACTCGATCCGGACATATAATTGGTGGCCCAGAATACAGTGTTGGCCGACACGATGGCGTTCGGTCAAACTGTAAGAAGCGGGATGGATACCTTTGCGCGGTCTCGAGGATGGCGGAAATCGACGCCGCCCATATTTACCCATGGTGCGGTCTTGGAGGCCAGAATGAGGAGCGAGTGGTGAGATTCTGGGACACTCTGAAGATGTTCTGGAAAGCAGAACTAGTGGAGAGTTGGCGTAGTAAGTTGTTTGTGGACGCTAATAATCCAAATCGAGGAACGGAGACAGTGGAGAACATGATCTCCCTCTCGGCCCTCCTGCACCGGTATCACTCCGCTGCCCGATTTGCGCTCCGACCGATACAACTGTCAGACGATAAGACAAAACTCGAACTCGAGTTCCACTGGCTTGTTGTTGAAGGGCGCAAACGCCAGGATGAGGTGAACATCATGGATGAACCTTTGTCTTCGGCCGGCCGACTTTCGGCTGGCAGGGGTTACGGCCCACTCGATCGGATTGATCCCAACGACGACACTATCCGCATTCCACTAGTCAGCGGAACTAGATTTACAATGTCGACCGATGATCCAGTCCAGCGACCCCTCCCAGATACAGGCCTCTTGACATTGCAGTGGAACCTTCAACGTGTCCTTGCCATGTCCGGAGCGGCTGAGTGGACGGAGGAGGATTTCGGCAACGACGATGATGACGACCAGGACGGACAAGGCGTTACATCTTGCGATAACGTGGAAAACTGGCTCCAGAACGTCGAGCCTCCGGAGAATCATCGTCCGAGCCAAATCTCTCGAGAAAGCGATTCGGAAGACAGCGTAGATGGTTCGTTTGAATAAACGATATCTGCCCTAAGCATCTTTAATCACAAATCTCAAACTCCCTTCATATGCTAAACGGAATATACAGGAGCCCCTCCGCATAAGCAAGCCAAACGTCGAGATTTGGGCCTTCCTTCCCCTCAGAGCTCGGATACGAACTTCTCTGAACGCCCCGACTGCGCGAGCAAGATAACCTTGACGACTTCGCCTCAACTCGGGCCCACGGCCACGAAGTTATCAAGCGAGTTCTGCCGAGTCGGTGGTGAAGAGAATAAGGAGCCTAGTCTGCGACACTTGCGAGGGGTTCCGACACTTCAGAGATCCCGCCGGCGTAGCATATGAAGTAAGTCCTTGGGGCCGTTTGCTTACTGTGTACATGTTTTGTCTCGCGCGGGGTTTTTGGCTTCGGCTGTTTCCCCGTAAAAAAAAACCGGGAGCCAAAACCCTACTCTTACCTCCCCGAGTCACGTCGTCAGCTCACACTGATTGGCGTGCGGTGGCTCCTGGAAACTAGTGTGGCTTGTACACCTAGGCTGACAAGAGGGGTGATGTTTGTGTTTTATGGGTCTACTGTGAGTCGGCATAGAGCTATCTCAAAGACTCTTGCCATCAGCTGACACCGGGTACTTGAATTTTTGCTACTGGTGGTTTTACGACAATAGTAGGTAATCATTTCTCGCTTCGCTACTAAAACGAACAGCGTTCAATCAGCTTTTCCGGCACGACTAAATACCGGCTGGATACGTACAGTGGTGGAGGCATGGATTCAGACAAAGGCTCGCAGTCTCTCACGGTATCAGCTCTAGATCATTGCAAATTCACACTCATTTTCACTCACATCTTCTCTAACTCTCCTCTTGTATCCATCTTCTGCTACCACCACACACCACGCCTTGATCCCTCCTCAACCTCAAACCCAACCCTCACTCACGAACTACAACCCTGACGCCCCACCAGCACTTCATTCTCCCCCTCACCTGCGCAACGCCCAACTCCACTTCCGCGATCCTAAAACATATTCTCATTCCCACACCGAAGCTCTCTCGTCCACTCTATACCCTCTTCCCCGTCCTCGCTCGTAACAGCCGTGTGTTCGACTTCTCCCACTTGAAAGAGAAAAACCTGGCCACGCATATTTTTGCGAACTGCATGTCTGGTCAGGAATTTTACTATCGTCAACTGAAAGATCTTACCTCGCTACCCACTCCACTTCTAGTTCAGGAACGACTTTCGAAATCTAGAACTCTGAGATCTTTGCAATGAGATGATGCCGATGTGTCCGAATGCACTAACCGATTTGTACCTTCCTTTGCTTCGGTGAACAAGTGCCTTGTATGTTCCCAAAATTGACATTGAGGTCATATTCAAATCTAGTGTGTCAGGAGATATGCTGGTTCATCTATCTGCATGGACATTTTGCCGCGGGAGCTTTCTTAGATCATGAAAAGGTAGGAAATAGTTCCATCACCGCTATCATAAGGACTTCATACCACAATTGGAGAACAAGCATTTAGCGCTTCGAAGCTTTGTTAGGGCGTGATCGCTCTCCTTTATGACGATGCATTGCGATTCACTCCCTCACGTCTTAAGAGTTGCGAACCACTAGTCGTAAATCTTCACGGACTTCCCACCCTTCAACACCAGCCTACCGTTCTTCTTCTTTGAACTCTCTTCTTCAGCCGCCTCGAGCTTCTCGCGAAATTCTGCAATCTTTCTCTCATCAAATGCACCCTGAAGATCCTCGCTGTCTATGTAAGACTGTGCAAATGACCAAGCGTTATTGTATACATCTGACTTGCTGTGTACTGTCAGAGATAACTAGCAGGACTGCCCATGATAGTAATCACGGTGAGAGTGGCTGGCGACTTGATGTACTTACTTATGTACGCACGAAGAACAAGATTTCAGGCGAGATGATACGTGATCCATTGCATTACCATGATGCTGGGTACCAACATCTCAACGTTCCAGCATCTCAGCATCCCTCACACTAATATACCCAACGCCACTATCGCTATGCATAATCTCGTACCACGACACAAACGCCTTACCAATGCTACCATCAATAATTACATATTACAGATCCCATGGACTCCCAATGAGATAAGACCTGCCGGTTTGTACGCTCCTTCATGAAGACGTAGAGCACATTGCTCACGATCTTCCCAATAACCCTGAAAACCAATTCGCAAGGTTCTTCCCACCCATACTGGGGGTAAATGAAAGTACGCTATCTGCATCTCTATCTCTATCGCTGCCACTCTCCTGAAGACTGTCTGTACTGCTGTTTTCAGGCGTATGCGGATTGGCGTCTAACGTCTTATGCGAGCCAGATTTGATCACCCTGGAAGAAACGTGTGGGAAGGTCATGCCGCGTGAGCGAGGCGACGATGCATCTAGGCTGAGCTTTCCTCGATCACCAAAGCTGTGGGAAGTTTTAGGTGTTCGGTGCGACTGAAAGGTTCTGGGCGTTCCACCTCGTGAGATTGAGAGTCGTGGCCCAAAGACCGAAGAGCGGATAGGGGAGGACGTATCCCTATCACACGATGTGAATGGTGATGTGATAGCTATTGGTATATTGCGATGGGTCCCAGACGTATTGCTTAGTAGCGTAGACGTCGGGACATGGTCTGTCTCGGATATTGAAGGGGTTTCATCGGCTCGTGCATCGTTGTTGACCACTCTAATGGTTGAAGTAAGAGGGCTGTCACTCTCCGTAATTGTAGACGTCGTCGTCCCTGTTGTTAGATCCAACCCCGTTGCCGCTGCAAGTTTGGTTTGCATCGACAAGGGAACACCGGCGGTCTTAACCCAAGGACGGACTGTGAACTGTCTTTTGGGAAGATCTAAGACGAAAGATCAGCTCAAACACAAAAGGGAAGGCTAAGAATAGATGGCAGGTGTCTAGGCAGCACCACCTTCATCTGCCTTGGCCTCCTCTGGGTTTTCTGCTGGGGCTTCAGCCTCTCCATTCTGGCCTTCAGCACCGTCGCCGTTGGTCGCTGCCGCGGCGGCGGCAGCGGCAGCGGCTTCAGCCTCTCTCTGCTGTTTCTCCGCTTTGGCTCGTTGTCTTGCAGCTTCCCGCTCAAAGTTCTCCTTTCGCGCGCGCTCGTCTTTCGCTTTGCGGAGGCGCTCTGCCTCCTCGACGCCGCCACTCTTCTTGAGCTTGCCCTCCTCGACAAAGTTTCCAAGCTCGCGCTTGAACTCATCATCGTTCCTAGTCTCAAGATCACGCTGTCGCGCCTTCTCAGCCCGCTCAATGGCCTCAAGCCTGCCTTCGTGGTTCGGCTGCAGGGCTTTGACTTCGCCAAGCACACCATCTCGAGCCTGACGTGGATCCACGGCTTTGTCAAGAGCAACCGCATTGAGCATGTTGCGGCCACTAGCGGAGCGCATCCCCTTTCCAGCCTCTTTCTCACTTTCAAGATTCTGCTGTTTGGTCGCCTGCTCAACCAGTTCAAGTGTTTGTGCTGCTTTTTCGAGATCGTCCTGCAAATCGGCCGCCAATTCTTCCTGCATGGTGAGCATGTCTCGCTCTTCGCATACAGTCTGTAATTCCTGTTCCCAGATCTTGGTCCAGAGGGGCTTCTCTTTAGCGAGGAGATCCTGCAATTTCTTGAGCTCTGCAGTAGCAGTCGAAAGATCCTTCGCAGTAGTCTCCAGCTGACGGGGAAGAGGTCGCACACCACGTAGGACCACGTCCTTTCTGAGATCCTCAACAAGATCCTGCAGGTCGTCCACCCTGTTAACAATCTTCTCTGAGTCGTCCTGCAGGGCCTTCTTCCCGGTGTTGATGTAAGCGCGACCGCTGTCTCCATCAAGCGAGGGCAAGGCAGCCTTTATAGCAGTCGATTTGACAGCACTAGCTTTTGTGCGTATCGTTGACATGCTAGCCTGTATGTCCGACACAAATGATGAATAGGTCTGTCGAACGACTGCCAGATCACGACGCAGCGACTGGACCTCGCTAAGTTGGGTGGCCGAAGTAACATTGTCAGGGGAAGGCGCGCCTATTGCAATAGGGCGAGAAGGAAGTAGTGCGGAGTTGCGAGCTGAAGAGAGAGGCGCCGCGGAAATCCCAGCGATCTCCTTCGTTGTTTGTTGTTGACGTTCGGCCACTCGTTGTATGGTTGCCTGCTGATCTTCGACTACTGTCTTTATGCTCTCAACAAGTTTGCTGAGTCCGCCAAACTTATCGTCGATGTGACTTTTTACTTCGTCGAGTTGTTCTACGTTTAGGACGAGCACAGATCTATCTTTGATGTCGTGGATATCCTCGAGCTCGTACCGTACGCCAGAAACAGGATCCTGGATGTGGATCTCGGGCAGATCGCCGTAACGGTGGGTATCCCAGGCAAACTTCTCGATGAAAGCAAGCTGTAGCCGAGCGGAGGAGAGCTCAGCACCGTCTGTGAAGACATATTTTTTGATTTTGCTTTTATATTGAAGGAACAAGGTAAGCTCTTTTCCTTGCTGAGGCGATTGCTCTGGGATGAACTGTGAAGGTTGTGGAGAAGGTGTCTTGGCTCTGTAAGAGCTGTTGCGGCTGGCTGTAGGTCTGGATGGTTCTTCTTTCACTGGCGATGCAGATCCAAGCTCAGCCGGCTCTGATAATGGACCGTTCAAAGTAGCACCTAGTGAAAGCTGATCGCTTTCCGGGAATCGTGGCTGTGCGAGCTTGTCGTCTGGTGTCTTTTGAACGGGACTGTCTTCGGGCCCATTCTCTCTAGGTGGTAGAATGCTCGGTGCGGTGCTCTGAGAACTTTCCTCGGATATGCGTCTTTCGTTGGGCTGATCGAAAGAAAACTTGGTTTCCACAGCGGGTCTCTGTTGCGTTAAACTCTGATTCGACCGCTGGCGGTTGTGCATCATGGATGCTCTCGTTCGAACTGCATTCATGGATTCGCGTACATCCCGTCCCCTATTCGGTATGGGCGAATTCTGCACTGGTGGAAGTGGAATGCCATTTGTTCCAAGATGCTTCTGGATCTGGTATGCTGAAAATCGGCGTGAAGCCCTGCGTTCAAGCTCACCACCTCTTTGCAATGCTGCCAGCGCATCTTCCTGTTTCGGTGGGGGTGGAGGTGGAGGGAAGTCGACAGGGTAGTTGGGTCGCGGAGGGTCGGGCGTCTTGGGCATGGCATCGTCTGCTGGATACGGAGCAACGACAGGCGTCTGCTGAGCAGTGCCGCTCGATATGGACGAGTCTGTAGAGAGCTGGCTTGCGGCGGTCGAGCGGTTCGCTTTCGGGTTCGAAGGGAGAGCATCGTACTTGCTTGGAGAGGCCCGCCCTCCAGCTACCGAAGATGAACGCGGTGGAAGATCGGGGCCCCCAAACGCTGGGCTGTCACCTCTCGAGGGGAGCCTTTGACTTGCTGATCTTGGCTGTTGATGTTCCTCAACCTCACCACTGCTCCCAACGCTGCCCTGGCGCGGGCTACCACCGCCGTTGAGAGAGCCGTCTCTTCCTGTGCGCTGCCGTAACCGCTGTTGCTTCTTCTTCAGGCCGTGGAGCAGGTTTATTATGATGTCTCGTATCCGCGGGAGGAAATTGTCGAGGCTGGCTTGCGATGCTTCCTGGCTCAGCGTCTCCTCTAGTATGCCACGCAGTAACTCGGGGACGTTTCCGAGGTCGTTGGTATCGACGCCGATTGCGTTGAAGGCGCGTGACGCGATGTTGAATTCATAGCCCAGACGCACGTAGACGTCGGAGACCTCGCTCTCGGTGGCTGTCCCGCGCGACCATAGCGTCAACGTCTCTGCAGCGTGTTAGCAGGTGTTGTATGCGGGGCTGCATGCGCCGTGGACGGACCGAGGAGCTGCTTTGTGGCGACGAGCAGATGTGTGACGGACTTTTCTATCTGCGAGAGCTGCTGCTGGGGCTGCATTTCATCTGTGGTCAGTGGCTGTTGTTTGGTGTTGGGCGCGGAGAGAGAGAGCGAGGGAGAGCCCATGTTGCTGCACGTACATTCTTGGGCGCACGGCGTGAAGACCCCTGAGACGAGCGGACAGAAGACGACTCCTCTGTCATGTTGCCGGGTTGGTGTGGCGCAGGTGTGCGGCGTCAACAGCAGAGTGAAGGGCCGGACTGGAAGCGCGAAGGCACGACGACACTCTATCCCGGGCAGCAGTGTTGGCGACCACGTTGGGTGCACCGACGTCTGAGATGTCTGGGGCGAGCTAACACGAGAGTGGCTGGGCGGCACGTGGAGCAGTCTCACCTCCAACCTCGTAGAATTGTTTATTCCATGTGCCAAACGTCTCTACGTCATGGGCGGCGACAAGAGGTTTGTTGTGGGAAATGGTGCAGCGTGGCTTTGGTGTTGGCCGTCTGCGTCTTGGGCATGTGTGGCTAAGGGCGAGTAGCCTACCATGGAACATGTCATGCTCCGTCGCCCAGCATACGCTTCTGACATGAGTCTGCCATGTAGCCACCACGGCAGCTGCAGACCAGCGCAGACTACGGCCGGCGTCCGGCCTATCTTCGCGCTACTCGATCAAGCTGCTGCTGGGTGCGTGGTTGACTGGGGTAACCATTGTGTGCATGCACCTCTAGTATGCTTGGAGCGCAACGAACAGGTGTTGCCCCGTAATTGTAGATGCCCTCTCTGCGTCTTCTGCTCGACGTGGGCGCGCCTCGGACGCCAAAAGCATGTGCAGAGCAGAGTGAGGCGCGACGTCTAGCCTACGACAACGACGCTCTTGGCGACGAGCGCAGCCCTGAACAGGCCACGATCAATTGTCACCGCTGTCGTCTGCTCGACTGGGCCGGCTGTCTCGCTCCCACCGTCTCCTCTATTCATCTCGCGCGCCATCCTGCGGCCTGCCTGACCGTTGCGCTCTCGTGCCGTCAACCGAGCATTCACGGCTACTGCCTGAGGCTGGCCTAGTTCCCGCACCTTGCACTTGTGTTTCATCCAGGCGATCCGCTTGGCGTTGCACCTCACTCTCGACCTCTGGCTGCTGTTCGGGCACAGCCTCCTATACCAAGTCACCACCGCAACTCCGCCGTCCGGCTGCCCCCTTCCAAAGCTCGTCGACTCTGCGCCTGCTGCCGCATTGAGCGTCTTGCGCTACTCTCACCCTAGAGTTGGAGCTCCTTCCTCCCCCGCCCATCGCTCCTTCTCCCGCAACCACAAACCGAACCACCGACCCACGCTACTGAGCTCGCCCGCGCTTCCCTCTCCCCATCCATGTCCGCTGCCGCTGCGACTCCGAATACCTCCTCCAATGCTCTAAACCCCGCCTCCAATTCCGCCAGGCAACTGAAGATGAGCACTGCGGCCAAAGGCATCGACGCACAGCGAAAGCCCGGAAGCCCCATCGACGGCGGTCACAAGTAAGCTCATGCTCCTTACACCTTCCACATGAACATTTCCCCTGCCTCCTTGACCCGCTTGCTCCTTGTCCAAGAGCCTGCTTGCATGCCTCGAGTGCTTCCACAATGCGGCATATTCTCGTGTGACGTGCCGTCGGTCACATGGAGTCACGGTGCGACTACCCTGTCCACTAGACGGCTCCCTCCTCGTGCATTGTGCTCAATTGCCTTACATCACCATGTTCTTTCTTCCACACCACTCCATCCACCTGCACCTGGCCCAATGCTGACTTGGCGACTTGCAGAAAACCTCCCGCCAAATCGGCATGGACCCAGGGCACCAATCCCATCACCCAGCGCCCGACTCACTCTCCCACCCCCAACGGTGCTGTCAACTCACCTAAGCCCCCACAGAGCTCGACGGCTGCCTCCGCCGACAACGCTTCCGCCATGAGGCACCTCAGCGACCGCATGATGTATCTGCTGGCCAACCTCACTGTAAGTGCCAGCTGGCTCTCAATGCAGCACGAGTGCGCAAGACTGACCATCACAAACAGGGGCTCCCGGGCATCATCACACTTAAGAATGGCGACAAGTACTCCGGTGTGCTCTCAGGCACCTCACTAGATCCTAGCGAGTTACGATATGTCTTCAAGATGGTCAAGAAGCTCTTGCCCGCGAGCAACGCTCAGACCAACGGTGCCAGCCAGTCATCCGACGACTACGTTGGCTCAGGGGACTACCACGTAATGTCATTTGACATGAGCGACGTGGCTGATTTCAATGTCAACAACGTGGTTCTCGACAAGTCCCAACTGAAGGGCCCAAATGGTAAGTGCCAGAATCCAAAACTAATCCGCATGCCACGACTAACAAAGAAGGCGCTTCTGGCTTCCGCACTGACACCGACATTTCTGGCAAGCTCGAGCTCCGCGAGCGCAACCTCCAGAAATGGGAACCGTCCGAGGTAGATCCCAACATGACTCTTGAATCCACTGGACGGACCGGCGATTGGGATCAGTTCGCCACTAATGAGCGCATGTTCGGCGTGAAGAGCAACTACGACGAAAACCTGTACACGACTACAATTAACAAGAACGACCCACAGTATGCGGAACGGGCCGCCCGCGCTGAGAAGATCGCTCGAGAGATTGAGGGCAGTAGCGCAACCAACTCACACGTTCGCGAAGAGCGAGGAGGATACACTGCGGCCGACGACAACGGCGACGAAGAGGACAAATACAGTGGAGTACGACGAGACTTCCCAAATTTGTCAAGCGGCCAGTCCAACCGATACACCCCACCCGCACGACGTGCCCCCGCCCCTGAAGCGACAGTGCCTGGCGCGCCAGTAGACCCTGCGATAATCTCATCCTCTGTTGCACGACCTGTCTCGCAGTCGACACAACGTGCTGCAAGTCCCGCAAAGCCAGCAGCTGGTACACCTGAGCCTACGAAAGTCCCGGAAGCCGTTAATGATGCTTCCAAGGCGCCATCAAAACCCACTGATGCGCACAAGGCTATCACGGAGCAATTGCAGAAGCCAACTAATATGATCAAGTCGGGCGTCGCTGCCATCCCTCCTAGGAAAGCTGGACGGCCACATGATGCCACTACAAACGTTGAGCACGATCTTCTCGATTCGTTCAAGCAATTTTCGGCTGCTGAAAAATTACGCATTTCCGACCGCCAGAGGCAGTTTGCTCGAGAGAACAAGGCTGTAAAGCTTAACGATCTCAAGAAGTTTGCGCTCAATTTCAAGTTGAGCACGCCTGTACCGTCAGATCTTGTGCCCATACTCGCTAAGGACGAGACGAAGCAGCAAGCCATCGTTGACAAGGCCAACCGACAAGCTCAAGAGATGAAGACTACATCTCCGAAAGCATCAAGCAGTATTGCTGACCCAAAGGCTGCTGCACGCTCTGTTGTGAAGCCTGAAACCACTCAAGCCTCTCCTAGCGCCAACGTAGACCGTCAACAAAACCAACGTCCCCGACCAGGGCAGCCAGCCTATACATCTGCTAGTATGCGGGGCTCTCACCAGAACATGAACCAGATTCCTCCTCGTAACCAGGGACTTCTCAGCACTCGTTTGCAGATGAACCACCAGCAGCACAAGCAGCAAGGTGCTGTGCCCTATAACGGTGTTCCTCAACCGATACCAGCTCAGGACATGCGCATCCCACCTACTGGTCCTTCGCAGCCTTCGAGCGGTGCCCAGACACCTTCTTCCAGTGTATCTACGAGGTTCAACGTCCGCGCTCATGAGTTCAAGCCGAACCCGGCTGCCAGTACCTTCCAGCCTGGCGGAACTCCCAGTGCAACCTCTAGCCCTCGGCCGAACTCTTCAAGACAAGAAGTACGCAAGCCTCCTGTCACAAACTTCTTCACTGGCCAACGGCCCACTGTGAAAGTGCTGGATGGACCGACAACCTTCAATGCCATCGGACGCCTCGAGAAGGAAGCCCAATCGAGTGATAAGCCCCATCACTCCGATATTGCGCCTCCGTATAAGACACCTCCTACCTGGGACTTCCCTTCTTCGAATACACATAAGGGATACGAGCAGCTGTTCGACCATGCCCCTCCGCCCGCACCGTTGTCGGTACCACAACACGTTATGACCAATGGCCCTATGCCTCATCAGCATCAATTACCACCTCATCTTCAGGGCGCCCAAGGTATGGCACAAGGGCCGGCAGCTCAACACACGCCTCGCGGACCACCAATACAGCCGCATCTTGGCCAGGACCAGCATCATTTCGGGGGTCAACACATGCAGTATTCGCATTCGACGTCATCGGTTCAACCTTCACCACGCCCTATGGCGCCATACATGTATGGCGCGCAGCCACAACCGATGCCAGGCTATCCTCAGCAAGTCCCACAGTATGGTATGAGTCCCGGCATGCAGCACGCCACCATGCGGAACTCACAAGGCGGCCAGTTCATGAATGGCCCAGGGCCGGCGATGGGTGGCCAAATGATGACACAACAGCCGTCAAACGGACCTTTCATGGGAATGCCTGGCAATCCGCAGATGCAGATGTACTCTCCCGCTCCCGCTCCTGCGTACCCCCAATACGGTGCTCACATGCCTGGTCCTGGCGCTAGCGGATTTCCTAGCCCTAGGCCGGGTGCGCCAATGATGAGCCATCAAGGATCACAACAAGGACACCACCAACAACCGCCCATGATGTATATGCAACCTGGTGCACCAGCTCCTCAGATGTACCAAATGCAGCCAGCAAACAGTAGGTAGCACGTCAGTGACTGATCCGACATGACTAACATCACTCCAGTGACTCCAATGCGAGGACCTTTCCCACAGCCATACCAGGGCGGCCACTATGGCTCACCGCAGCAGCATCACCAGTTTCCCCAGCAACATCGTGGTACACCCAGTGGAAGCTACTCGCAGCCTATGATGCAACAGCACTCGACGGGTCCCCAGGCTCCGCCCACTGGTCCCGCTAACCATGCACCGGACGGCAGCAACGAACCTAAATGAGAGCCTTCAAAGTAAGCTGGCCGCAGATGAGCGGTGTCCGCAGCGGCCTGCTTCCTAAGTTTCGCGACATGCTCTCCGTGTCTGTTTACCAGATTTTGCTATGCGCTTAGCGTGGATGTGTTGATTAGTCACCATGATGAGTGGCTTGAGGCATAGCGACAGGCGTTGGCAGGGCATGATAGGTGCATAAGGGATTACGGTATGGACCATTGAGTCATGGACATGCAAGATACGACAAGGGAGGGAAGGAGCTGCCACGTTCGCTACGCTACACGCGATCGCAACGTGCCACGGAGGAGCAAGTCATGAGAATTGCTTTGGCGTTCTCCGACCACGAGCAAGCGTTGAAGGGGGCAAGTGGAAAACTACAAGCAAGAAGAGCACGTTCATGTGAGCGCATGCTTCTCTACCACTATCAATACTATCAAGTTCAAAATCCACGTTCATGTTCTCGTGCCAGTGAAGACCCACCCCTGCTTATTATGCAGGTGACATGGATCACCAGGCACAGATCTGACCCACCTGCTAGCGTGCAGCCAGCATTCCGCGCTCCCGCAGCCATTCCGACACTACCCCAGAAGACAGCTACTGCCAGCTTCCCCTTCCGTACACGCTTCTTATGTCTGTGTATACTGTATGCCGACTTCAGATGAAGACTTGGAACTACACAGCATGAGTGACGCTGCCGCAGAGCCCCTGATTTCCAACGACCGCTACGATGAAGACGACAATGAGAGTATAGGAGAGGATGAGGTCGACGAGAGTGCACTCTTATCTCCAGGGCTATTTATATGGTGTCTGACTATATGTGCTGGGGTTTCTGGGCTGCTGTTTGGATATGAGTATGTATCCATGCATGGTTGCGATTCTTTGTGCCATGTTTCAGGGCATCTACACCGGTGGAAGCAAACACATACTGACAAGGTCGCAGCACTGGTGTAATCTCCTCCACGCTCATATCTATAAATACCGACCTCTCCTCCCGACCTCTTACCACCCTCGACAAGAGCTTGATCACGTCTTGCACCTCGTTCTTTGCGCTTCTGGCGTCGCCTTTAACGGGTATTCTCGCTGATACATACGGTCGTAAAACTGTGATCCTCGTCGCGGATATACTCTTCATACTTGGTGCACTGTTGCAGGCATGGACAAGCACTGTTGGAGGTATGATCGCAGGTCGGTCCATCGTCGGCGCGGCAGTCGGAAGCGCGTCGTTCGTTGTACCTTTGTATATTTCTGAGCTGAGTCCCAGTCCTTTCAGGGGGCGACTGGTAGTGGTGAGCAGTCTTTTCATTACTGGAGGTCAGGTTGTCGCTTATATCGTTGGGTGGCTTTTCTCGGAGAAACTGCATGGCTGGAGATGGATGGTTGGTCTGGGGGCCTTACCAGCTGCCATACAATTCGTCATGCTGTTCCTCCTCCCTGAGACACCGCGATATCTTGTCAAGGCTGGACAAATTCAACAAGCGAGGAAGGTGCTGGGCAGAGTGTACAAAACCGACGAAAATGGGACAAAGTTGGTCAATGCCGTACTGAGGCGTGTGGAGAAGGAGATTGAAGAGGAAGAGGATGCTGCGGGATTGCGAGGTACTCATGATATGGCTAAGAGTGGTTGGAGAGCCAAAATGGACAGGATTCAGGACAACTTCTCCCAGCTAGTTGCGATTGGGGGCAATCGTAGAGCGCTGATTATCGCATGTATGTTACAGGCCTTTCAGCAACTATGTGGATTTGTAAGTCTCTTCTTCTCGAGTTCTCTAACGGTGTACATGTGTACCCTCGCCAACACATCATTCTTTGATGACTGCTAACATGGCATCAGAACTCCTTAATGTACTTCTCCGCCACAATCTTCCGGCTCGTCGGTTTCGAATCCCCAACGCTCACCTCGCTCTCCATCGCCATAACAAATTTTCTCTTCACACTGGTGGCATTCCATTATATCGACCGCATTGGGCGCCGTCGTATCCTCCTCTGGTCCATACCCATTATGATCATCGGTCTTGCCCTCTGCGCCATCGCATTTCTCTTTATCAACCTTCCCACTGAAGAAGCGTCTGCCACGGCCATTGCTGGAAACAACAAGATTTGGCCTCTCATTATCCTTTTTTCAATGATAACCTACGTCGCTGGCTATGCTATAGGTATGGGAAATGTCCCCTGGCAGCAGTCAGAGCTTTTCCCTCTCTCGGTTCGATCTTTGGGTTCTGCAATGTCTACGGCTACAAACTGGGGATCCAACACTTTTATCGGGATCACGTTTCTGCCCATGATGAACGTCTTCACTCCAGTCGGCACATTCGCCCTCTATGCAGGGGTTTGTATGATTGCTGAAATTGTGATTTGGAGGATTTATCCTGAAACAGCGGGGCTCGGGTTGGAGGATGTGGGTGGGCTGTTGAAGGATGGGTTTGGGGTTGGAAATAGTGTGAGGAAATTCAGGGAGAGGAACAAGAAAATGTGATGGGCAAGAGCACTTTAGAGGTACGTACATGAGAAGAGGGTGTGTGTGTATGGGAATAGAAGCGGATGTGATGTCCAAGTTGTCGATGAGATTTGAACATGACAACTGTTCGTGTGAATGATAAGAGCTGACATCTGAGCATAAATACCACTCTTTCCACTTCGCACTTTCCCCCCTCGTTCTTTAGACTCGTAGCCACACCCACGCATCTACATAATCAACTTCATCACATCGACGAACTCATAATCATGAAATCCACGACCCTTCTAGCCACGACCCTCAGCGCTCTAGTAGCGTCCGTTCCAGTCCATGTTTCTTCCTCACTTCTTCCCCTTCCTTCAACTCCTGTATTCAGATCTGGCATGATGTTAGATAACATGCCTCCCGATAACAACCTCCCAGGCGGCGGTATCGGCTCTTCGTCTCCTAACGCCATACACGATAAGCGTGCCCTCGTAAAGGAGGTTTCAGATACACTCGACTCTTCTACATACTACGACGCAGCTGCTGAGAAAGAAGCAGAAGAGTTGGCTCTCGTGTTGGATGCTGCAAGTGAGAATGTAGCGGAGATTGAAGGTGCTGACGACGATGTCAAGGTGAACAGGTGACACACAAGTCGAGGAAGGTGGAACAGAGGAGGATGCAAGATAAACACTCCAGCTACATGTGGAGAATGCCAAGAAAGGTGGAAGATGTACCAGGCATGCTTGTGTGAGGAGAAAGGCCTGGACAGGTATGTGCAGGGTGAGCGTCAGAACTATGTAAGCGAAAGTCTCTGCAAATGAAAAGTGAGGACACTAACATGTCAAAGGGAGGTTCGTGCGAATAAAGAGTGCCTAGCTTAGGATAGGTCAGACTACGACAAACATCCTTTCCAGTAGCTGTGCTTGAATTGGTGTACCCTGAAGGGAGCAGCATGGTTTATCTCAGTAATCTCTTGCCAGAACTCACTCACTGTGTATGCGTTTAGCGTATCGTGGGTATAGTAGTTATCTCAATCCACTATATGGTATTCTTGGATGTAAATTTTGGTTTTCAGATTCTTGACCTCATTGTTAGACGTGTTCTACACATTTCGCTTCTTGCGTTGATGCGAGACGAGAAGCTACCACATTCGCCGTAAACACCAGATGTCATTAACTCATTACCCTTTCCATCCCATGCCAGAACGCCAACGCTGATGCAAATGCCGGAAACCCTTTGTCCATCGTTTCCCAGACGCTATCAATGACTGCAGATATCGTCCTATGTCCATTGATGGTGCGTCGAGAGTGAAGCTCTAGTTGCCAACGGCCGTGTCGTTGAGCGCAACACACACAGCACCACGATGATGTCCGTTGTACTGCCGAATGATGCTCTGGCTACCAAGTTCCCATAGCCTCGCGTAATGATCTGAGCAGCTGGTGACTAGGTAGGCGCTGTCCGCTGAGAAGGCGCAGTCCCATACCCAGCGCTGATGACCGTGTAGTGTAGTCTCCAACGGGAAGGCAGCAGGATCGCGCTCGCTAGCTGATGGCAAGTTGTCGTTGGGCGTGACGTTGTGAGGAGCAGTAGGATCAACAGACCATATGCGTGCGGTGTGGTCGGCGGAACAGGTGGCTAGGTGACGGACGTCTGGGGAAAGAAGGACACGGGTGATGTAGGTAGTATGTGCGACAAACTTGCAGATGGGGAGGATGGAGGTGGTATCGCTACGCTGTATCATGCGCCAGACGTAGACGTTGCCCTGAAAACTCGGTGTTAGCAGACATTGGTAAGACTACTATCTGGCAAGACTTACGGCGTTGTTGCCCGCACACACCATGCTGCCATCACTAGCAACCGTAACACTAGCCACGCTCACATCGTCCTCAGGGATGAGCTGGTGAGAACACTTATTCTCTCCCAAGTCCCAGATCCTTACGTTGCCACCACGGTCGCAGCTGATGAGTTCGCCCTGGTTTGGATGGATAACCACATCGTTGACGGGAACACCGTGGGTGTAGTTACGCTGGACGTTGCCTGATCGCGTATCCCAGATCTTGACTGTGCCGTCTTCGGACGAGGTGACGAGCCACTTTGACTCGCAGTGGAAGGCGACACCAGTGATATTTGACGTGTGGCCATCGAAGGTGAGGATCGCGTTCGGATTGGTTGACTTGATATCGTAAAGCTTGACCGTGTGGTGGCCAGCGGCGGCGAGATATCGCTTGTCAGGCGATATGCATAGACGGTTGACTTGGGAGTCTGGGTGCGGGATAGTTCGGGAGCATATACCAGAGAGTGCTTCCCAGAATCTGGAGCCCTAGGTGTCAGCACGCGCTACCACCAATTGAGGGTGAGAAGTATGCGAACCTGATCGTGTGGTCGTAGCCGGCTGCGATTGTATGTTAGCTGTTTGCCTGTCAAGTGTGGGGTAGGCAGCTCCACGTACCAGTGCACAGAATGACCGACATCTTGATTATAGGGTGTCTTTCTTAGTGCGAATCAGGAGTGAACTTTTGTATATGTCAAAGACTCTTTTAGTACAATTAATGCGACGATGTTAGTAGGCGCGAGAAATCTGGACCATGACGCGTGCGAGGTTGCGATCACAATTGAAAAAGCGTGTCGCGTTGAGGAGTTGGAGTTGGTCTTGTTCGGGAGTGCTTGGACCACTCTCAGCCCTACGGCGGTCAGCCTATAGCGGCCTAGTGCTATGTAAGCTCCTCATTGGCCAACGAGCACGAAGAGGGTGACGGTGAGCGTGACACCTGCCGACGCGTTAAATCTCATGAGTGGTGGCCAGAAGAAGTGGAAAGCATTTGATACTGAGAATTATTAGAAGGTGTAACATGCTGGCGGAAGCCTTGAGTTATCCCCACGCGCCCCTGATACTCAAACAGAAGACTTACCAAGAGCTGTTCTGCTTTGTAGAAGCTGACTCTATAAGCATCCGCTGAATGCTAAGTTGACAAACGAAAAAGATAGATAGTAACATACATGTCTAGCCATTTCATTAAACTTTATTTATCTAGAACAAGCTCCTTGGTATATACGGGAGAAGTCTCCGGAGCGCAATGCCTCGGCAGGGAAGAGGGACATGGGCCATGACGAAGCTCTAATGGCCTACAGTTTGCTAGCAGTATGCATAAGCGGGTAACTCTTCGGCCCACTTTCCAGTGAATCTTTTGTGATCTCCCCAATGTTCCTGAACCCTCCAACACTCATCAGAATATCGAGGTCAGCCAGTAGCCCGCGCATAACATGGTTTACTCCCGTCTCGCCCATGATTGAGAGACCCCAGATCCACAACCGGCCGACGAATACAAACTTTGCACCCAGAGCAAGCGCTTTAAAGACGTCAGATGCGGAGCGGACGCCCGAGTCGAACATGATGTATATCTTGTCACCGACAGCTAGAGGCTTATTAGTAATGAACGATCAAGCGAGAAGCAGACATGGAACATACCATCGACAATCTTTTCAAGTGAATCAAGACTGGCAACCGCGCCATCAACTTGCCTTCCTGCATGGTTGCTGACTACGATGCCGTCAAAACCCAGATCAGCAGCCTTCTTTGCATCTTCCACGCTCTGGATACCCTTCAGAGAGAATGGCTTGCCCCCGCTGAGCTCTTTCCACAACTTCATCGCCCATTCAGCCTTTTCCCAGGTGTGCGCACGTCCGTGCCATACATTGTCTATCCACAGCGCACCAGCTTCGTTGGGCTGTGTCTTGGGATCAATGCCTTTTTCCTTCAGCCTCTTTTGGAAGACAGGGTCAGTCAATCCCAGGTCTGCACCGATTCCATGGTAGAACGCATAGTTTGAATTTGCGACATCGTCATGTCGCCATCCCAGCTGCCAAGTGTCAAGTGTCAGGATGCAAGCTGTAAAGCCGCTGTCCACGGCACGTTGAAGAAGCGAGCGAGTGAGCTCGTCATCGTGCGGCATGTAGAGTTGGAAGAATCTCACACCCTTCTCTCCACCACCAGCAGCGGTTCCAATATCTCCCCGACCTTTTTTCACACCCTCATCGTTGGCCTGGCCAACATCTTCTATGCTTTGTGACCCCGCGGTCGAGAGACAGTATGGTAGTCCCAACGCGCCGGCAGCTCTTGCCACAGGGAGCTCGCCTTGTGGATTGTAAATTTTGTTGATGCCAACAGGGGCAAATCCAATCGGCGCAGGAACCTTATGTCCAAAGATCTCCGTCGCAGTGTCGCGCTGGTTGGTGTCTACTAGCATACGCGGGATGATTCGATGTCGGTAGAATGCTTGTCTGTTTGTGGTATGGGTGTGCGACTGACCAGCATTGGAAGAGGCTGCAGAAGTGAAGATGCGAAGTTAGTGTAGGTCTCATATGCATTCCTTATAGTGACGACTTACCATAAAACCAGCCACCCTGGCTGAGTTTCTCCTTCGCTAATTCTTCGAGTTTACCAGGCTCTGTTCTGCACTTTAGCCATGTGTAATGAAAGTTCGCACCAAATACGTATCATACTCACCAGTATTGAACAATGGCACTTCGCCCTCGTTGGATTTCCAGAAGTTCTCCCGTTGGTACAGCGCATACTGTGGTGTAGATCGAACCTTCTGGTTAGGATTTACAGGGTCCATGATGCCAACTGTGTCAGTCAGGCGCAACCTCGGAGTAATTACTTGGAGAGAACTGGGGGGCTGTATACTAAAGGAAAGCGCTGATAGTTTTTATATAGGAAAAGAAGCATTCAATTCGCTGTTAGCCAAATACCACCGGTACCCTCGGATCCACGCCATAATTGTGACGCGTGCACGACCGATGCAAGCTATGACGAAAGGTGATGATGCTCGGGAATGGACCCTGAACACTAACCACTATCTCCGGCCTCGTTTACGGTAATGCAGACGGTAGTTAAACACAGCAGACAAAATGATTGAAACAGAGGCTCCACTGTCGATCGACATAGTTGATCATGTGTTACCTTTCCCGAAACTGAAGGTTGACGTGTAGTCGCTGACGCGAGAGTATCAAGATGACATGTCAAGACAAGGCGCGAGTCGAAGATCGCCCGAGGAGCGGGAGAGTGGGGCACATAGAAAGCTTGTTTGCATACATAGGCATGCATTTGCGTGAGAAGCAGCACCCATAAGGAGGCTGGGATTCGACAGAGTACGCGATCTCAGGGCGAGGCTGGTACATATGACGTCACGAAGCAGCCGCACGCTCCCCAGACCAACGTTGGAAACACAGTTGAACAGGTCACAATAAACGCCCCTCTTGATAGGACCACTGTATCGTGAACAAAGTGATAGCTTATAGAGTAGGCGAAGATCGAATCCGCCAGGTATCATTTCGTGATTCTGCCCGCTTGCGATCCATCAGGCTTGTTCCATGACCCGTTTGATCCTGCAGGAAACCAAGACATCCATCATCGCTTGCAAAACATCCATAAGAGAGACATTGCATATCATCATGCATCGAATTTAACCCCTTCGAGCCAAACGTTATTAGTCGCGACCAAATCAAGTGAGGACAAGCTATTTCTCGCTCGTCTTGATTGTGCTTGCCTCAGGCTTCTTGTCAGCCTGGGCCGCTTCAAGGGCGTCGGACTTCTCCGTCTGTACAGACGATGGTGACTCGGTCACTTGGACCTTGCTCTCGTGCTGAGGTCCAGGGGTTCCCTCACGGTCTTGACGGGACTTGTCGTTGGCTTCCTGGTTGTACTTGTTGACTTGCGAATCCAGATCCTTGTCTTCGTCCTCATTGTCGAACATCTCGCCGTCATGGTCTCCAGTCGAAACTTCGGTACCGTCGCCGAGAAGGATGATGCGGCCGCCGTTGCCGTTGTTCGGTCGGAATCGACTGTCCAAATCCATGTCGATATCATCAGGAGAATCGTCAATGCGATGATGAACGCCGGGACCGCGGAACTCGGCTACACGATTGTATTAGAACTGAACTACTCGCCCTCTGAGGCAGATTTGGCTGGATCTTCTGACTTGCCGTACTCTGGCGGCGCACATGGACCCTCTCCATTCGCAACCCGCTTTGCGATGTCCTCGTACCACTGCTCCTTTGTCCTTCCCTGTAGGAGACCAATGACAATCATCGTCATGTTGTCACAGCCAACACCTCCCGTGTCGCTGTTCGAAGCCAAGCAGTTGTCCATCATGTTCTCGCAGATAGAGGCAAGATCCTGCTTTGCGACAATCCCGCGCCTAACGAACTCGACGACGGCTTGAGAAGACTGACAATCCCAGATACCTGTAACTAGTCAGTGACAGCGCGGAGTTGTAGCGAATCGAATAACCTTACCATCGCAGGCGACGATCAAGAACTCGTCGTCTTGGTTGATGTCATGTATCTCAACATCCGGGAAGGCAGTGACGATCTGCTGTTCGGGAGGAAGGTCGGCGCTTTTCTTGAACTCGAAGTCACCGATTGCGCGTGATAGAGCCAGGTTGCCGTTGACGCGGCCGAAGTCAACAAAACCACCCGCTGCTTGGATACGTGCTTTCTCGGCTAGTACATGTCAGTGCTGTTTTTGGCAGTGGGGTCATGTGTCTTACCCTCGTTCTGCGGCTTGTGGTCGAAAGAGAGCGGCTTTGCCCTGCCCTTGACACCTAGGACGGTACGCGAGTCACCTGCATTGGCCTGTTTCCGTAAGCGTCCGTCATGGAGTATTGTAGGGGGTCAACGTACAACGTAGATTTTGTCTTTTGACAAGACACCGACCGATGCAGTGCAGCCAGAAACCTCCTCTTCGTACTTGGGGTCTGTTCGCGTGAGTCAGCAACTTGTCGAGGAGCGGGTGTAAGGGCTTCAAAGGGCTCACCACTCAATATCGCGCGGTCTGTGGCGAGGAAACCGTCTTGTAGAGCCTTCTTGATGTCTCCCTCCTTGAAAGCCTCTTGCTTCGCGACAATCTGATGTAGCTGTTCGCCGGCATACAGCGCCACCTTGTCACCGCCGTGTCCGTCGTATACGCCGAAGAAGGCGAGTCGCTTATCGTTGCCTGTGGGCTTGCCTTCTTCACCGGCAAAGTCTAGTACGGTGGCATGCGCGTCCTCCATGCTGATCCGCCAGCCCTGCATCGACGACACACCGTAGATGAGTGACTCGCCATCGCCGTTTTCGGATTTCTATACGAGTAATGTGTCAGCATGGCAGCCTTTGAGCAGCTAAACGGCATGGCCTCGCAGGACAGAGCAGGCGACGGTTGCCATGGAGAGGATGCAAGTAGCGCAGGTGCGGGGGCGGGGGCCAGCATTGGGAGGCAATTACCTTGTCGACGACGGGTTCTGAGAGTGTCTGACCCATCTTGTCCGGTACCTAGGAGGACCTGTGGGAGAGGAGGAGAGGAAGTCTGAGGCTGATCGCGAGTCTCCCTAGGGGCATAGAATTCCAAACTGCGATGTTGGTGTGTGGGGGGTATTACAGATTTGGACAGGCGCAGGGGCGGCTGTGTAGAGGGCCAGTCGCGTTTGTAAGTATGGTGTAGGTCCTAGGGAAGAAGACAGAGGAAGAGAATTGCGTGCTCTAGCTCGCGGGGGTAAACAGGCCGATGGTGTTGTAGGCAAAGAGTGACGCTGCTCTACCTGTCAGGTTCAAGGCCCGTGCTGCTTGCTAGTGGGTTGTGGCTAGGTCGAGGCCAGAAGCGACCTGATGACGGCACGCATTTTCTGCAGTCCCGTTTCCCCCACCAGCTCCTGTCTCCGAAATCTCCGTTGATTCATGGTTTCCTGCTGCGAAGACGCCCTCGGCCTACCCAGCGAGCCCCTTGTCGTGCACCGAGTGAGGCGGTGCAATGCCATGCCAAGGCAGCAGCCGCCAGCATGCTGCTTTCCTTCTGCACGAGCTCGCGTGCCACGCACAAACGAGAAGAGCGAGCACCCCCTTATCGTCTCAGCCTCTTCACGGGAGCCGCCTGCCCTCAATGGCGCAGCCTGGCCCATCACTGCAACCTGACAAAGACTAAAGCACCTGCCCAGCCGTGTTTCGGCTGACAATGCAGTACGACAAATCAGTACTGCCTGAAGAGATTCGCATATAAACGCGTCTATCTTGTTGCTTTACAATATTGATGGTCCGTACAGATGGCTGCATTGATGACTTGACGTACGAGACACCTCGGCTGAGTGGACTGAACATACCCCATATCTCTCACCTCAAAAGCCCCATGTTTGAACTCGTCTAGAGACATCCATATCCAGCTTCCGTATTACTTCCGAAGTCATGTTGCAGCCATACGATCCCGGACACACCGTGTCTTCTTCTGATGCTAACCGGTGACGCGCACTAATGCCCTCTTGCGGTAAGGCATGGTTAGCGGAATTGCATGTCGCGAACTTCACTCCTCATCTGCTCGGGATTCTGGCTTCGGCACTTTCATGGGATTATCTATCAGAAGCGCGCATGAGCCCTCGGAAGGCTATGGTATGGTGGCCAGTGCGAGCCCCAGACCAACGCGTGTTACCGTTTTGGCCGTGGACCTCGGCTCGAAGCTCTTAGTGCATCTGACGATCCGACAACCTACTTAATCATCATTCTAAACAACCCTCAATCTCCTCCATCATCCCAATCATCAATTTGCTATCACAATGAAGCCAACACCAGACTGGGTCAAGCAGCTGAAGCCTTCAGGCGTTCAAGGCCATGAATTGCTCAAGGCTGAACGCGCCAACTCCAATGTCCCCGTCCAAGAGCTAGAAGTGCTTCTACACACTCAAGATGTCATCGACAGAAGGAATAAGATTCTTGACATACTCAAATCCGAGAAAGTCTTCGATAAATCACAGAACTACTTCATGGGGAGGATCGATAGGTTCGAACGCGCGCTTGCAAGGGAGAAGAGGTTGAGGATATTAAAGAAGCAACACAACTGGTCCTTCGAGGAGTTCCGGGCTGCCACAGAGCTCGTTGGAGAACCAGGACCATACGGACTTCACGACAGCATGTTCAAGGTACCCGTCACTGCCCACCTCCACATAGCTTTTACTAATGATTCAGGTTACACTCGAGGGCCAGGGTACACCGGAACAACAAGAGAAGTGGCTTACCAAAGCCAACGACTACAAGATCATCGGATGCTATGCCCAAACTGAGCTTGGCCATGGTTCAAATGTTCGTGGACTTGAAACAACAGCAACGTGGAACAAGGACGACAAGACCTTCACCATCCACTCGCCACACTTGACCGCCAGTAAATGGTGGATCGGATCCCTGGGCAGGACAGCCAACCATGCTGTCGTCATGGCTCAGCTCGTCATTGATGGCAAGTCCTACGGACCAGCGCCTTTCTGCGTTCAAATCCGTGATCTGAAGACACATGAGCCTCTTGAAAACATTCACATCGGAGATATTGGTCCTAAATTTGGTTACAACACCATGGACAACGGTTTCCTCCTGTTCAACCACGTCAAGGTTCCGCATATCAGTATGTTGGCCAAGTACACATTTGTTGACCCCAACACAAACAAATTCGGTCGCCGTGGTTCTCCATCTCTTGTCTACGGTACCTTGACTTGGGTCCGATCGACCATTGTTATGCAAGCCGGCAGTGTGCTTGCTCGAGGTGTCACCATCGCAACCCGTTACTGCGCTGTGCGTCGTCAATTCCAGGATCGAGATGCTCCTGCTGGTGTGGATGAGACCCCTGTTCTCAACTACACCATGGTGCAAATCCGGCTGCTCCCTCTTCTCGCTGCCACTTTTGCACTCCATTTCACCGGAAAGTCGATGATGGACATGTACCAGGAGAACCAGAAGAAAATTGCTCAGGGTAATGCCACCAACGCACCAAGCAAGCGCGGCGCTGGGCCAGAGGAAGTCCAGTCCGGCAGTGACATGTTGGCAGATTTGCACGCTTCCTCGTGTGCGTTGAAGTCTCTCAGCAGTTCGATCGCAGCAGAGGGTCTGGAGGTCTGCCGAAGAGCTTGCGGTGGTCATGGCTACTCGAGCTTCAGCGGTATCGGACCCTGGTACTCTGACTATCTCCCTACTACAACATGGGAGGGAGATAATTACATGCTGACCCAGCAAGTTGCACGATACGTAAGTTTGATAGCCCAACAAACTATATTTTATGCTTACTAACACTTGCTGTAGATGCTCAAGTCAGCCCGCTCCGTACTCAAGGGCGACAAGCCAACAAACGATACCACCCAGATTCTATCGGAGTTCTACTCGCGTCGTGAAATTGGCTGCGCATTTGACGTAATTGGCTCTGACAGTGATCTCGTCGCCGCCTTCGCCTGGCGCGTATCGTTCCTCACTTTCGAGGCCAGCAAGCACCGCGATGAGCAGAAGAAGCCTTGGAACGACCTACTCGTTGACTTCTACCGCCTCAGCAAGGCCCATGCGCAGTACATGGTTGTGAAGAACAATCTTTCCGCGCTCAAGAACATCGAAAAGGAGGGCAAGGTCGACAAGGCCATCCTTGACGTGCTGATGAAGTTGTTCCGCCTCTTTGCTCTACATACACTTGAGCAGGAAGGTTCCGAGTTCTATGCTTCCGGTGCGTGCAGCAAGCACCAAATTTCGCTTGCAAGGACCAATACCGTCATGAACTTGCTCAAGGAAATCCGACCACACGCTGTCAGGCTCGTGGACGCTTGGGGCTTTGACGACTGGGTCCTTGACAGTAGTCTCGGTCGCGCTGACGGAAAGGTTTATGAAGACATGTTCTACAGAGCGAGCGAACTCAACCCGCTCAACAACTACACGGTGGACCCATACCCAGATAGCGATGTTTTGTTCAAGCGTATCGAGAAGAGCAAGTTATAGGAAAGAGCATCTTTTTATAAACATGTAATTGTATTTGAGCAGAATGATAGAGGGGAGACTTAGACACAGAGTCTGTATAACTACCAAATTTTGTTCTATTGCAATAGAGATGAATTCTTGTGCAGGTCACTACTTGGGTATGTAGCCCACGGGTAATTTGATCCGAGAAAGTGGGGGCGTCGGTACACTGCATATGGCGCCTGCCCTCGATAGTCGACTTAGCAACCGCATATCAGTACATCCTTTCAAGAGGACAGCCCCTTCCTCCAGACCTAAGCGGATCGTCGAATTTTCTCTGCTCCCTGTTCCGTCTTCAGATAACCCTAGTAACTTTAAACCGCCCTTGTCTATACCAACATGCGTTCCTCATCCCCCACTACAAGCGCTGGCGTCCTTCTGGCCTTTCTCCAACCTATCTCAACCGAAAGTGACGAAGCATCGGCGAACGAAAAAATCGATCTCCTGCCCACGGCCATAACAGCCAACGTACTAGGTATCAAGACCGCCAGGCAGTACAGAGCGGCAAATATAGAATACAAAAAGCGGCACCTTGTCATATGCGAGACAGAAGATTTTGCACGTGCCAA
>Ga0265797_10001929_pt1 | contig 35872 bp, 32 predicted proteins | sample P2T30metagenome_FD_192433 | JGI IMG/M metagenome (GOLD analysis project Ga0265797, IMG submission 192433) | Plant litter microbial communities from East Loma Ridge, Irvine, California - P2 T30 | ecosystem: Environmental > Terrestrial > Plant litter > Unclassified | place: USA: California...
ACCCCGGCGGCATGTAGATATGCCGGCAAAGAAAAAGGCGCTGTCACCGTTGACTATGGATGGGTCCGATAGCAAGACGAAACAATTGATCGGCAGAAGTGACTTTCCCGCCATCGAGCATCCTGCGCCAGCCCAGGTAATTCGGCAGGTAACCGGGTATGAGCTCAACAGTTCAATGCTGATCCATCGTTAACGGTAACAGCGCCAAAAAAAACGGCTGCCGAGGCAGCCGTTCTTCATTCAGACCGCGTCAGCGATCAGTTGTCGCCGAACGTGCGGCGCGAGCCTTCGGACGAACGCGGGTGGGCGCTGCCGCTGCGGAAGCCGCCTTCACGGCGCTGGCCGCCTTCGCGTGGCGCCGGGTTGTGGCCACCCTCGCGATTGTAGCCGCCACCTTGCGGGGCGCCATCGCGCTGGCCGTAAGGCTTGCTGAAGCTGCGCTGGCCTGGCTTGGCGGCGTTGCGGCCGTCGCCTGGTTTCCAGCCTGGACGCGCGCCGCTGCGGGCAGGCGCCGAACGCTTCGGCTCGAAGCCTTCCACGACATCAACCGGGATCAATTGCTTGGTGAAGCGCTCGATGCGTTTGACGTTGATGCCTTCGGCGTGGTTCACCAGCGAGATCGCCAGGCCATTACGGCCGGCACGGCCGGTACGGCCGATGCGGTGGACGTAGTCTTCCGGAAACTTCGGCAGGTCGTAGTTCACCACGTGGGTGATGGTCGGCACGTCGATGCCGCGGGCGGCGACGTCGGTGGCCACCAGCACACGCACCTGGCCGCGGCGCATGCTGTCCAGGGTGCGGTTGCGCGCGCCCTGGTGCATGTCGCCGTGCAGGGCGGCGGCTGCGAAACCGGCGATGTTCAGGCGGTCGGCGATCATGTCGGCGTCGCGCTTGGTCGCGGTGAAGACGACAGCCTGGTCCAGGCCTTCGTCGCGCAGCAGGTGGTCGAGCAGGCGGTTCTTGTGCGACAGGTCGTCGACGAAGTGCACGCGCTGGACGATGTTTTCATGGCGGTTGGCCGCGCTCACGATCTGGATCGTCTGCGGATTCCTGGTGATGCGGCGCGCCATGTTGCCGACGACGCCGTCGAGCGTGGCCGAGAACAGCATGGTCTGGCGGCTTTCCGGGGTCGCGGCGACGATCTTCTCGATGTCGTCGATGAAGCCCATGTCGAGCATGCGGTCGGCTTCGTCGAGCACCAGGATTTCCAGTTCCGAGAAGTCGATCTTGCCCGACTCCATGTGGTCGATCAGGCGGCCCGGGGTCGCGACCAGGATCTCAGGGTTCTTGGCCAGCAGTTGCATCTGCTTCGGGTAAGGCATGCCGCCCAGGATCGAGACGGCGCGGATGCGGCGCATCGAGGTCGTGTACTGCTCGGTTTGCGTGGTGACTTGCAGGGCCAGTTCGCGGGTCGGGGTCAGGACCAGCATCTTCGGCTTGGCCGCGGTGAAACGGACGCGTTCGCCGCGCGAGCGGGCCGACTGCGCTTCTTGCGCAGGGGTGCGGCCGGCAGGCGCAGGCTCGGCGCTGGCCAGCTTGTGCAGGGCCGGCAGCATGAATGCCGCGGTCTTGCCGGAACCGGTTTGCGACGAAACCAGCAGGTCGCGCCCGCCGATGGCGGCAGGAATGGCCTGCTCCTGGACCGGGGTCGGCTTGGTGTAGCCGGCTGCGGCGACTGCCTGGACGAGGGACGCGTGGAGACCTAGTGCTTCAAAACTCATTGTTAATTTTCTTTCGGTAGAAATCAGCGCTCATCAGTGATTTCGGAGCGCAAAATAGCAACGCGAACCAACACAACGAAATGACTCGAAAAAGAAAGAAATTTCGGCACAAAAGCTTTGCGCCGGGACGGTGTCAAGGTGCGACACGCAGGGCGGGAGGGCTTTATGGAAGGGGTATCTGGATGATACGCCTGGCTTGCGAAGCTGCTAGTAGTAAATCTGTGCTTGCACTGCTGCGGTGATGGATCTCGGGATGGTCCGGATCTCAGGAACCGCGGATATTTTGCAGCGCACAAACGACACTATACAGCAGAATCAATTTGCTTGCACAGGTCAGTCGATTTGATGTTGCGCAAACAGCGGACTTGATGAAAGTCCGCTGTCCGGCGTGTCGGGAAGACGCTTGCCGGGCGGCGATCAGCGGTGCTTGCGCTTGCTGGACACGGCCACCGTCTTGCTCTTGTAGCGCTGGGTGCGCGCGCCGCCGCGCTTGTCGCCGCGGTCGGCTTCGAGGGCCATCACGGCGCTGTCGACGATGTTCTCGGCGATGTCGCTGTGCATGCTGGCCGAGGTCTTCGGTACCAGGATGGTCGAGCCGGCCTTCAGGCGCGTTTGCGCCGGAATGTTGTTGGCCTGGCGGATGATTTCCGGGGTGGTGCCGAACTTCGAGGCCAGCGAGGTGATGCTTTCCTTGGCGCCGGTGATCTTGTGCGTGGTCCAGCTCGACAGTGCCTGGCCCCATTGCGCCAGGTTCAGGTGGAATTTTTCCGCGTTTTCCTTCGGCAGCAGGATCTTGGTCTTTTCGTCGCCGGTGATGACCGGGCGCTTGAACTGCGGGTTCAGGGCCTTGAACTCGGCGAGCGACATTTCGGCCAGCTGGGCGGCGACGGCGAGGTCGATGTCGCTGGTCTTGTCGACCGCGGTGAAGTAGGGCTGGTTGTCGATCACCGGCAGGTTGACGCCGTACTGGCCCGGATTGGCGACGATGTTCTTGACCGCTTGCAGCTTCGGCACGTAGTTGCGGGTCTCGGCCGGCATCAAGTCGGCCAGGCTTTCGAAATCGCTTGGCTTGCCGGCTTCCTGGTTGCGCTTGATGGCTTTCTGCACATTGCCTTCGCCCCAGTTATAAGCGGCCAGGGCCAGTTGCCAGTCGCCGAACATGCCATACAGGCGCTGCAGGTAGGTCAGGGCGGCGTCGGTCGAGGCCAGCACGCCGCGGCGCTCGTCCTTGAACGTGTTCTGCTTCAGGTTGAAGTCCTTGCCCGTACCCGGCACGAACTGCCAGATGCCGGCCGCGTCGGCGCTCGACAGGGCTTGCGGGTTGAAGGCGGACTCGATGATCGGCAGCAGGGCCAGTTCGGTCGGCATGCCGCGCTTTTCCAGTTCCTGGACCACGTGGAACATGTAGAGCGAGGCGCGGCCGGAGATGCGGGCCATGTATTCGGGCTTGGCGCTGTACGACTTAACGTGGCGCTCGACCAGGTTGTTGCTGATGTCGGGAATCGCGTAGCCGCTGCGGATGCGGCCCCAGACGTCGGTTTCCTTGTATTCGTCGACCTTCAGCATGGCCGCAGAAGCGGACACGGCGGTGCGGGCGAGGGTGGCGCTCTGGGCGGCATTGGCGGGCGCGGCATCGATGGCCAGGGCGAGCGGTGCGGTGCAAACCAGCACGATCGCAGCGGCAAGGGAAGAGTAGCGGGTCATGTCGTAGATAGCTTTCCAGTGTTGCGTCCAGGAACGGCAGGACTGACGATAAGGGGGCAGTGTAAGGAGGGGCTGATCAAGCAGTCAAGCAATAAAGTCCCCCGGTTACAAATTTTTCTGTCTACTCAATATGCTAACAAGGAATACTTTTTGGAACTTTTTTGAGGGGTATCGATTTTTTATTCGGTGTTTGCCATGGGAAAATGCAGATCGATGCCGATGTACTCCCCATGGGTATGCCAAAAATTGCCATGAAGAAGTTATTCATTAAAACAATAAAACGAGGTGTGGCTGCATTTGTGGAACGTCAATTCGGGCGCTGGCGGGGTGCGCCAGAAGACGTCCTCAACTTACCCGGCGCGCATTGCCGGCCTATGAGCGCACGCAAACTCTGCGTACAATCGCGGTTTCGCCCCAGGCGTTTCTTCTTATTGAAAGCACGACATGAGCAAGCCCAACCTGAACGCCGACGACGACGCGATCATCGCCGCCACCCGCCACTGGCTGGAGAAAGCCGTGATCGGCCTGAACCTGTGTCCGTTCGCCAAGTCGGTGTATGTGAAGGAGCAGGTGCGCTATGTCGTGTCGGCCGCGCGCACGCCCGAGGCGCTGCTGGAACAATTGATGGACGAACTGCAGCAACTGTCCGATACGCCGGCCGAACACATCGACACCACGCTGCTGATCCATCCTTTCGTGCTTGACGATTTCCTCGACTACAACGAATTCCTGGACGTGGCCGATGCCGCCGTCGAGGACATGCAGCTCGACGGCGAGTTGCAGGTCGCCAGCTTCCATCCCGACTACCAGTTCGCCGACACCGACAAGAACGACATCGAGAACTTCACCAACCGCGCGCCTTACCCGATCCTGCAGCTGCTGCGCGAAGACAGCATCGAGCGCGCCGTGGAAGCCTTCCCGGATGCGGCCGAGATTTTCGAGAAGAATATCGCGACCATGGAACAACTGGGCCACGACGGCTGGGACAAGCTCGATGTCGGACCAGCACGCTAAGCCCGGGCCCGAACGTCCTGTCGGGACTCCTGTACGTCCTGTCGGGACTCCTGTACGTCCCGACACCCCCTGTGTCGCGGTCTGCTCGACCACCTTCGACGAAATTTGCCGCGGCTGCGGCCGCACCGTGGCCGAGGTGGCGAACTGGGTGTCGATGACGCCCGAGCACAAGGAAGTCGTCTGGCAGCGCATCCTGGCCCAGGGCTACCCGCGCCGCAACACCTGATCCCGGTACCGGATCCCTGTACCCGTCCCAACGGCGGTTGAAGCCGGGCGCTGCCCGGCGGCGCCGTATGCGATGATGGGCCGCCACCGGCAATCCATCCGCGTGCAGCGATTGCCGGTGGCGGATTGGTGGTGCGCGTCCAACGGGTGGTGACTCACAGCAATTTACTGTGCATAATCGTGGGCTTGCGTATTGACCAAGCCTGGCCGGCGACGCTGGCCCAACCATTGCGGCCACGACGATGCCTCTCACAGATTTGCACGCGCTTTCTTCCCGGCTGAGCCGCCTGTACGCAAGGTCGGTCTACGGGGCGCTGATCGTCGTGGTGGTCGGCGGCCTGGTGATCCCGGCCCTGGCCGCCGGCTACCTGCTGCTGGCGGTGCAGGAGCGCCGCGCCACCGTCGCCGCGCTCGACACCACCTTGCAGCGCAATGCCGATATCCTGGCCCTGGGCATCCAGGAGTCGCTCTGGAACATGAACATCGACGCCGCGCGCTCGCTGGTCGATTCGGTGATGCGCGACCCGGCCGTGGTGCGGATCCAGGTGCGCGGCGTGGCCGGCGGTCCGGCCGATGGTGCGGCCGACGGCGGCCTGGTCGATGCCCGGGCGCCGGCCCGTGCCCTGGGGCGGGTACTGCGCGCCGAACGCCAGATCGTGGTGCGCGGCCAGCCGATCGGCCAGGTGGCCATCGAGATGGACGACCTGCAAAGCGAGCAGGCCCTGCACCACAAGCAGTTCAACTATGCGCTGGTGCTGGCGCTGCAGGTGGTGCTGTCGCTGGCCCTGATCCTGACCTTCCTGCGCCGCCGCCTGCACCGTCCGATGCGCGCGCTGTCCGCCTTTTCCGACCGCCTCTCGCGCGGCGACTTCGAGACCCCGCTGGCACTCGAGGCGAAGGGCGAACTGGCACGCCTGGGCCGCCAGATGGAGCGCATGCGCACCGCCATCCGCGTGCTGTTCGCCGACGTGGCGCGGCGCGAGGAGCAGTTCCGCACCATCGTGAACCAGGTGCCGGGCGCGGTGTTCCGCGCGCACCCGGGCGGCGCCATCGAATTCGTCAGCGACACCATCGAGGACATTTCCGGCTACCCGGCCGCGAAGCTGATGCGCGGCAGCACCGAGGACTGGTCGAACATCGTCTGCCCGGAAGACCGGCGCCTGCAGCGCCGCATCACGCGCGAAGCCATCCACGCCGGGCGCAGCTACGAGATCGAATACCGCATCGTCGACGCCCACGGCCTGGAGCGCTGGGTGATGGAAAGCGGCCAGCCGCAGGGCAGGCCGGGCGACCCCGACTTCCGCGTCGACGGCATCATCTCCGACATCAGCGAACGCAAGCACAACGAAATGCGCATCGAGGCGCTGCTGGTGGAGCAGGGCGCGATCCTCGACAACGTGATGTTCGGCGTGGTGTTTACACGCGAGCGGCGCATCGTGTCGACCAACCGCCGCGCCGAGGAGCTGTTCGGCTATCCCGACGGCAGCCTGGTCGGCCAGCCGGCCGCTGTGCTGTTTGCCAGCCAGGGCGAACACGCGCGCGCCGAGGACACCTTCTTCCCGCGCATGGCGCGCGGCGAGGATGCGCGTCACGAGCGCCAGTTCCGGCGCCGCGACGGCAGCCTGCTGTGGTGTCTGGTGAGCGGCAGCTCGCTGGTAACGGGCCATCCGGAAACCGGCAACGTCTGGGTCTTCGCCGACATCTCCGAACGCAAGGAGGCCGAGGAAGAGCTGCGCCTGTCGGCCACCGTGATCGCCCACATCGCCGATGGCGTGATGGTGGTCGATACGCAGGGCGTGATCGTCGCCGTGAATCCCGCTTTTACCACGATCACCGGCTATGCCGAGGACGAGGCGATCGGCCAGCCCTGGACCATGAGCCGCTCGATCCGCCACGACGACGCTTTCTACCAGGAGCTGGCGCGCGCCCTGCGCGAGACCGGCTTCTGGCGCGGCGAGGTCTGGTCCTGCCGCAAGGACGGCGAGGTCTTCCTCGAATGGCTGACGGTGTCCGCGGTGCGCAGCAGCGACGGCGACAGCGCCGGTGCGGTCACGCCGCCTACGCACTATGTGGGTGTATTCAGCGACATCACGCGCCTGAAGCAGTCGCAGGAGCAGCTCGACTTCCTGGCCCACCACGACCCGCTCACCGGCCTGCCGAACCGGCTGCTGTTCCAGGACCGCCTGCTGCACGCCATCGGCCGCGCCATGCGCGAACAGCAGCAGCTGGCCGTGATGTTCATCGACCTCGACCGCTTCAAGAGCGTCAACGACACGCTCGGCCACCAGGTCGGCGACCAGCTGCTGGAACAGGTGGCGGCCACGCTGCAGGCGCGCCTGCGCGAAGGCGACACCCTGGCGCGTTTGGGCGGCGACGAATTCATCGTCCTGCTCGAACACGTGGATGGGCAGTACGGTGCGGCCCAGGTGGCGCAGAAGATGGTGGCGCTGTTCGAGCAGCCGTTCACGGTGTCGGGCCACGAGCTGTTCGTCACCGGCAGCATCGGCGTGGCGCTGTATCCGCAGGATGCGCAGGAGGCCAATCTGCTGATCCGTCACGCCGACGTCGCCATGTACCAGGCCAAGTCGCGCGGGCGCAACGGCTACCAGTTCTACTCGCCGGCGATGGACGGCGAGGGCGTCGAGCGCCTGCGCATGGAAGCGCTGCTGCGCCGCGCCATCGAGCGTAACGAGATCTCCCTGCAGTATCAGCCGCAGGTGGAAATCGACAGCGGCCGCCTGATCGGGGTCGAAGCCCTGGTGCGCTGGCATAATCCCGAGCTGGGCGCGGTGAGCCCGGTGCGTTTCATCCCGATGGCCGAGGACACCGGCTTCATCAACCAGCTGGGCGAATGGGTGCTGAACGAGGCCTGCCGCCAGATGGGGCGCTGGGATGCGCTCGGCCTGCGGGTGCCGAAGATGGCGGTGAACCTGTCGGTGCGCCAGGTCGAGCGCGGGGCGATGGCGCCGCTGGTGGCGCGCGTGCTGGCCACGACCAGCCTGGCGCCGCAGCGCCTGCAGCTGGAAGTGACGGAGTCGGTCATCATGAACACCGGCGACGCCGCCGCCTTCATCGGCGAGCTGCACGCCCTCGGCGTGGGCCTGGCGATCGACGACTTCGGCACCGGCTACTCGTCGCTGGCTTACCTGAAGCAGCTGCCGGTGGACGTGCTGAAGATCGACCGCAGCTTCATCAAGGATATTCCGGCGGATGCCGACGACGAGGCGATCGCCATCGCCATCATCCAGCTCGGTAAAAGCATGAACCTCTCGGTGATCGCCGAAGGGGTGGAAAACGAACAACAGGCGGCCTTTTTGCTGCGCCACGGCTGCACCCGCGCACAGGGTTTCCTGTACGGGCGGCCGGTGGGGCCGGAAGCGCTGCTGGCGGATTGGGGACAGGATGAACATGCGGGACAAACAGACCACGGGGACACCGGCGCCTGACACGAATCTGCCGCTGCGTCGCGCGCGCCGCCGCTTCCTGCTCGGCGGCCTGGCCGCCGGCGGCGCGCTGCTGGTCGGCTGGGGCGTGCAGGCGCCGCGCCAGCGCCTGCATACGGCGCAGCCGCTGCCGGTGGAGAAGGGCGTCGTCGCCCTGAATGGCTGGATCGCGCTGCATCCCGACGGCAGCGTGTCGGTGGTGGTGCCGCGCAGCGAAATGGGGCAGGGCGTGCACACGGCCTTGCCGATGCTGGTGGCCGAGGAGCTCGACGTGCCGCTCTCCAGCGTGCGCATCGCGCCGGCGCCGATCGACAAGATCTTCGGCAACCTGACGGTGCTGCGCGAGAACCTGCCTTTCCACCCCGACGAACGCGGCAACGTGAAGGACGGCGCCCAGTGGATGCTGGCCAAGGTCGGGCGCGAGCTGGGCATCATGTTTACCGGCGGCTCGACCAGCGTCAAGGATGCCTGGGGCCCGATGCGCGAAGCCGGCGCCGTGGCGCGCGCGATGCTGGTCAAGGCCGCCGCCGAGGACTGGAAGGCGCCGGTGGGCGCATGCCGCACCGAGGATGGCTTCGTGCTGCACCAGGACGGGCGCAAGGCATCGTACGCCAGCCTGGCGGCGCGCGCGGCGGCGGTCGGCGCCGGCATCGGCGCCGCCGACGTCAAGCTCAAGACGCCGCGCGAATTCCGCCTGATCGGCCAGGCCGTGCCGCGCCGCGATACGCCGGCCAAGGTCGATGGCAGCGCGCGCTTCGGCATCGACGCGCGGCCGCCCGGCATGCTGTATGCGGCGCTGAAGATGGCGCCGACGGTCGGCGGCACGGTCGCTTCCTTCGATGCCGCGCACGTGAAGGGCATGCCGGGCGTGGTCGGCGTGGTCGACGTGTCGTCCTCGCTGGACCGGTTTTCCGGCGCCGGCGCCGGCGTGGCCGTGGTCGCGCGCAGCTGGTGGCAGGCGAAGGTGGCCGCCGCCGTGCTGCCGGTCACCTGGGACGAGGGCGCGCACGCCAAGCTGTCTTCAGAGGCGATCTTCCAGGGCTACGCCGCGGCGCTCGACACCGAGTCCGGCTATGCCTATTTCGAATCCGGCACCCAGGATGTGCAGGGCGTGGCGCGCACCGTCAGCGCCGAATACCGCGCGCCCTTCCTGGCGCATGCCGCCATGGAGCCGGTGAACTGCACCGCGCAAGTTGCGGACGGCAAGGTGCGCCTGTGGGCCTCGACCCAGGTGCCGAGCATCGCGGTGGACGTTGCCGCCCGCGTGGCCGGCGTGGCGCGCGAGGACGTCGGCATCGAAGTGATGCTGCTCGGCGGCGGCTTCGGACGCCGCCTGGAGGGCGACATGGTGGCCCAGGCCGTCGCCGTCGCCATGGCATCGAACGGCAAGCCGGTGCAGCTGATCTGGACCCGCGAGGACGACACCACCCACGACGTGTACCGCCCGGCGGCGCTGGCGCGCTTCACGGCGCGGCTCGATGCCGAGGGCCGCATCCTGGCCTGGAACAACAAGTCGGCCGGCGGCGCCATCGGCCACCAGTACTTCCCGCGCAACCTCGGCCTGCCCGGCATGGGGCCGGACAAGACCACGGCCGAGGGCGAGTACGACATGCAATACGAGATCGCCAACCAGCGCATCGCCCACGTGATCGTCGACAGCGCCGTCCCGCTCGGCTACTGGCGCTCGGTGGGGCACTCGCACAATGCCTTCTTCAAGGAAGCCTTCCTCGACGAGGTGGCGCATGCGGCCGGCCAGGATGGCGTGGGTTACCGCCGTGCGCTGCTGGCCCGCCACCCGCGCCACCTGGCGGTGCTCGACGCGGCGGTGCGCGCGGCCGGCGAGGCGCCGCCTGGACGCGCGCACGGCGTGGCCCTGCACCAGTCCTTCGGCAGCATCGTCGCCCAGGTGGCGGAGGTGTCGGTGCAAGGGGCCGACATCCGTGTCCACCGCGTGGTCTGCGCGATCGACTGCGGCATCGTGGTCAACCCGAACATCGTGGCCCAGCAGATGGAATCGGCGGTGGTGTTCGGCCTGTCGGCCGCGCTGGCCGGCGAGATCACCATCCAGGACGGGCGCGTGCAGCAGTCGAACTTCGGCGACTACCCGGTGCTGCGCATGGACCGTACGCCGCTGGTGGAAACCATCATCCTCCCGAGCGCGGAGCCGCCCGAGGGCGTCGGCGAACCGGGCGTCCCGCCCGTGGCGCCGGCCGTGGCGGCGGCGGTATTCGCGTTGACGGGAAAGCGCCTGCGCAGTTTGCCGCTGCGGCTAGCCTGAACGGCTGTTTTGTTTGCGCCAGATCAGGCAGGCGGCGATGCCGACGAGCAGGCCGAGGCCGACGTTCCACAGGGCGGCGGCGGCGGTCAGGGCGACCGGGAGCAGGACGCGCCAGTCGCGTGTGCGCGGGGCGTTGCCGGTGGCCAGGCGGGCGCCGGTGAGGAACAGGATCGCGCCCAGCACCGCCAGCGGCACCGCCTGCAGCAGGAAGGCGATGGCGCCGCTGAAGCACAGGGCCAGCAGCACCAGCACGGCGCCGAAAATGATCGGTGCGCCGCCGCTGCGGGCGCCGAATGCGGCATAGGCCGCCATGCCGCCGGCGCCGTGGCACATCGGCACGCCGCCGATGGCGCCGCCGGCCAGGTTCATGAGGCCGGTGCTGACCGAGACGTTGCGCACGCTGGTGGCGCGCGCGGGAAACAGCCGGTTGTTTTCTTCGGTGACGGCGATCACCGCATTCCCGAGCGTCAGCGGCAGCTGGGGCAGGGCCAGCAGCAGGGTGCCGGTGACGAAGTCGGGCCAGCGCAGGCCAGCCACGGCAAACGATGGCAGGTGCAGGGCGAAGCCGAACGAGGCGCCATCCCACAGCGCCGGCTGGCGCGCCACGCCGTAGGCCAGGCCGCCGGCCAGCAAGACCAGCATCGCGGGAAACAGGCGGCTGTTCCTCAGCGCCACGGCCAGGACCAGCGCCGCCACGGCCGCCGGCCAGTCGCTGCCCATCATGCGCAGCCCTTGCAGCATGAAGGAGATGCCCAGGCCCAGCATCACGCCCAGCACCGCTTCGCGCGGAATCGCCCGCGCCAGGCGGCTCGCCGCGCCGCTCAGGCCGAGCAGCAGCCAGAGAGCTCCGGTGACCAGGCTGGCCGCGACGATGGCGCCGCTCGACAGTGCCGCCGCCTGCGCCACCGCCACCGCGCCGATCGCCTTCATCGGCTGCACCGGCATCGGCGTGCGGTACACGACGCCGCAGGCCACCAGGGCCAGGCCAAAGGCGAGCAGAACGCCGACCGGGTCCATCTTCAGCACGCTCACGTAGGCGACCACGTAGGGGATGAAGGTGCCGAGGTCGGCAAAGGCGGCGGCCCATTCGGCGCGGCCGAAACACAGCGCCAGCGGCGCCGGCCGTTTCTCATCCGCTAACGGCAGGTCGTCATGCATGGCGGGGCTTCACTTCGGTGTCCGGAACGCGTACCAGGGCAGGGCGCGGCGCAGCGACACGACCTCGCCGGCGCCCGTGGTGTCGTAGCCCGGCAAATCGGCCAGCAGGCTGGGCCACTCGCTGCGCGCCAGCAGTTCGCGCAGCTTGGCGATCGGCGCGGCGTCCACCGCTTCCTTCAGGCAGACAAAATAATACTGCTCGCGCATCACCGGGATGAAGTCGAGCCCGAACTCGGCGGCGGCGGCCTGGATGCCGAAGCCGCAATCGGCCAGGTGCGACGCCACCGCCGCCGCCACCGACAAATGGGTCGGCTCGGCGCTGTCGAAGCCGCGCACGCTGGCAGGGGCGATGGCTGCCTGGCGCAGCAGCTGTTCCACCATCAGCCGCGTGCCGGAATTGACTTGCCGGTTGACGAAGCGCACGTCCGCGCGCGCCAGGTCCTGCACGGCGTGGATGGCCTTCGGGTTGCCGCGCGCGACCATCAAGCCCTGTTGGCGGCCCACAAAATTGATCAGCTTGTGCCGCCCCGGTTTCAGCAGCGACTTGAAGGCCTTTTGCGTCATGCTGCCCGGCGCCCGGTCTTCGCTGACATGAAAGCCGGCCAGCTGGCATTCGCCGCGTTCGAGGGCTTCCAGGCACTCGACGCTGCCGCGAAATTGCAAGTCGAGGTGCAGCTTGGCGCGCCGGCCCATGAATTCCTTCAGGCGCGGCAGGGCCAGGTCGTGGCTGGCGCACATCGGGATCACGTGGGCGCCCGGGTCGAAGGCGAGCGCGAATTCGCGTTCCATCTCGGCCACCAGGTTCTCGATTTGCGGCAGCACGCGCATGCGCGCGCGGCGCTCGGCAAACAGCAGCTTTTCGCCGAACGGCGACAGGCGCGCACGCTTGCCCCGCTCCCAGATGATGAGGTCCGAGGCCAGCGCGGTTTCCCATTTCTTCAGCTCGCCCCATACATGGCGATAGGACAGCCCCAGCGTGATGGCCGCCTGGCCGACCGAGCCCGCGCCATGGATCGCCGTCAGGATGTCGAACAAGGGATTGTCGAGCTGGGAGCGCAGGGCGGCGGAATCGGCGAAGGTGTAGGCTAACTTAACGTGCAACATATGCAAACATGTTCATATTGAAAGTTTCTGAAGGCGGCTTACCATAGCACATCGATAAGAAGCCGAGGAATGGACATGGGGCGGGACACAGGAAAGCGCACGCAGCGCGCATGTGGCGTGCTGGCGCTGGCCGCACTGCTGCCCACGGCGGCGCTGGCGCAGGCCAATGCAGGGGCGGCGCCGGCATCGGATGCGCCCGTGCTGCTGGCCGCCGGCAGCCTGCGCCAGGCCTTCGGCGACATCCTTGCCGCCTACCGGGCGGCCGGCGGCGCGGCCTTCGACGCCCAGTACGGCCCCTCCGGCAAGCTGCGCAAGGAAATCGAAGGGGGACGCCGGGCCGATTTGTTCGCCTCGGCCGCCAGCGAACACACCGAGGCACTGGCCAAGAGCGGCCTGCTGGGGGCATCGACCGTGTTTACCTACAACGACCTGTGCGTGGTCTCGACGCCGCAAGCCGGCCTGCGCGCCGACACGCTGCTCGATATGCTGCGCGCGCCAACCCTGCGCCTGGCCACGTCGACCCCGGTCAGCGACCCGATGGGCGACTACACCTGGCAGTTCTTCCGCAAGGCCGACGCCCGGCAGCCCGGCCTGTACGCCGTGCTCGATGCGAAAGCCCTGAAGCTGTCGGGCGCCGCGAATCTCGACCCGAACAGCACGCTGCCCTACATCACGGCCTTCGAGCAGGACCGCGCCGACGCCTACATCATGTACTGCACGAATGCCGTGCTGGTGACGCAGGCCTTGCCGCGCCTGCGGACGCTGCGCATTCCCGACAGCCTGAACGTGCGCAGCAGCTACGGCATCGCGGCGCGCACCGGGTCGCTCGAGGGCGAGCGCCTGCTGCGCTTCGTGCTGGGCAAAACAGGCCAGGACATCCTGCACACCTACGGATTTCATTGAACGCATCATTGAACATTAACCGAGAGAGAGAAGCATGACCCACCTGAAGAAACACCTTGCCGTACTCGGCTTCCTGCTGGCCGCCGCCGTCCCGGCATTCGCCCAGCAAGTCATCAAGCTGTCGACCACCACCAGCACCGAGAACTCGGGCCTGCTGCAATACCTGCTGCCGAAGTTCGAGGCCAAGACCAATTCCAGGGTCAGCGTGATCTCGGTCGGCACCGGCAAGGCGCTGGAGCTGGCCAGGAACGGCGACGTCGACGTGACCCTGGTGCACGCGCGCGCCTCCGAGGACAAGTTCGTGGCCGAGGGCCATGGCGTGAACCGGCGCGACGTGATGTACAACGACTTCATCATCGTCGGCCCGGAGACCGACCCGGCGAAGATCAAGGGCAGCAAGGACGTGCTCGAGGCGATGAAGAAGATCACCGCCAGCGGCGCCAAGTTCATCTCGCGCGGCGACAATTCCGGCACCGACCAGATGGAACGCGCCTACTGGAAGCAGGTGGGCAGCCAGCCGCAGGGCGGCAACTACGTGTCGGCCGGGCTGGGCATGGGCGAAGTGCTGACCATGGCCGCCGAACTGCGCGCCTACACCCTCACCGACCGCGCCACCTACATCGCCTACCGCGCCAAGACCGGCCTGCAGATCGTGGTCGAGGGCGACGCCAAGATGTTCAACCCCTACGGCATCATCGCCGTCAATCCGAACAACTTCCCGCAGGCGAACTACAAGGGCGCGATGCAGCTGGTCGAGTGGATCACCTCGCCCGAAGGCCAGGGTTTGATCGCCGCGTTCAAGGTCGAAGGCCAGCAAGTCTTCTTCCCTTCGTACAAAGGCGGCAAGTAAGATGGTGCGCGCCGGCGGCGCCATGTGGCGGGTGAGCTTCGTGCTGCCGCTGCTGCTGGCAGCCGGCCTCGCGCTGGCGCAGGACAGCGGGCTGGAAGTCAAGGTCGGCGCCGCTGCGCGCCGCTTCAGCGCAGCCGAGATCGCGGCGCTGCCCCAGACCGAACTGGTCGAGACGCGCAGCGTGGGCGGCGCCAGGGCCGAGCAGGCCGAAGTGCGCTACCGCGGCGTGCTGCTGCGTGAGCTGCTGGACGCGGCCGGCGTGCAAAAGCTCGACCGCTACGCGCTGCGCCATTCCGGCGTGGCCGCACGCGCGACCGACCACTACGCGGTGCTGTTTTCCTGGGGCGAGCTGTATAACGCCCGCGCCGGCGACAGCGTGCTGGTCGTCACCACCGTCGACGGCAAGCCGCTGCCCGCCAGCGAAGGGCCGTACGCGCTGCGTTCGCTGGCGGACACCAGGCCCGGCCCACGCCATGTGAAGTGGCTGAACCGGATCGAGGTCTTCACGCTGCCCAGGTAATCAGTGCTTCCCTGGGCGACGCCGCATGTTTGCCGACTGTGCCAGACTGGCGCTGTCAGCAACCATCGCAAGGAGCCTCACATGAGCAGCGAACAGCACACCAGCCAGGACCAGGACCAGGCGGCGCAGCACGATGCGCAAGCCGCCAAGCCATCCGACGCGATCGACGGCCTGAAGGACAAGAAGCCGGAAGAACTCACGCCCGACGAACTGCGCCTGATGGCCGACACCATGCCGGGCGAAGGGCCGGGCGACTAAGTTTTCCCACCATCGGAACCCGTGCTCGTACTGCAGGCGCCAGCCGCGACAGGTCAGGCGGCGTCCTGCAGCAGGGTGCGCAGGTTGCAGTCGCGCTGCCATGTGCGCCGCTCGTCGCTGGACTGGGCCAGGCGCGCCAGCTCGGCGGGCGGCAGCTCGGCCTGAGCCTTGACCAGGCGCTCGGCCACGGCGGGGTCGGGCAGCATGGTGCCGAAGAAGGCGACGGTGTCGTCGCGCTGCACCAGCAGGGTAGGGAAGTTCTCGACATCGAGGTCGCCCACCACGTCGGCCTGGTCCTCGATGTCGATCCAGACGAAGACCTTGTCCGGATGGCGCGCGGCGATGCGCTCGAAGGCGGCGCGGTAGCCGCCGCAGGTGCCGCACCAGGCGGCGCACAGGCAGGCGACGACCCAGCGGTCGCCATCGATGGCGGCGGCGACGGCGTCGCGGTTGTGGAGGTCGAGTGTCAGGCTGTGCATGGGCGAATTCTACATCGGGCGGACGAATCCGGCAGCTTCTGGACAGACGTCCGGCTCGCGCCCGCTCTTGGCCCACCCTTGGTCGGCCACTGCGGGCGCGGTAAAATAGCGCATGCCTATCATCCTTGCCATCGAAACTTCGTCGGAACTCGCCTCGTGCGCATTGTTTGTCGACGCCCACGTCCTGTCGCGCGAATCGGGCGGCGTGCGCACCCATTCGCAATCCGTGCTGCCGATGGTGCAGGAACTGCTGGCCGAAGCCGGCATCGAATTGGCCGACTGCGACGCCATCGCCTTTGGCGCCGGCCCCGGTTCGTTTACCGGCGTGCGCACCGCCTGCGGCGTGGCCCAGGGCCTGGCGTTTGGCGCGGAACTGCCGGTCATCCCGCTGGTGACGCTGGCCGCCATGGCCGAAGCCTGCCGCGCGCGCACCGGCGCCAGCGAGGTGCTGGCCGTGCTGGATGCGCGCATGAACGAGGTCTACTGGGCGCAGTATCGTTATGATGCTGGCTGGACCACGGTCGTCGCGCCGGTCCTGTCGGCGCCCGACGCCGTGCGGCCGCTGGCGGTGGACGGCCTGGCCGCCTGCGGCAATGGCTTCGCGGCGTATCCGCAAGCCTTCGAAGGCAAGGCCTTCGCGGGCGGCGCCCACCTCGACATCGTGCCGCACGCGCGCGACCTGGCCGCGCTGGCGGCGCCGGCGCTGGCCGCCGGCCAGGCGCTGCCGGCTGCGGACGCCCAGCCGCTCTACCTGCGCAACAAGGTCGCCTACACCAGCGCCGAACGCCAGGCGATCAACGCCGCCAAGGCCGGCGCATGATGGGGCGGCACGGCAGCCTGGCGCTGGCCCCGATGGAAGCCGGCGACGTCGACGAGGTCCACACGCTCGAATGCAGCGTCTTTCCGCACCCGTGGACGCGCGGGAATTTTACGGACTGCATCGCCAGCGGCTACGACGCCTGGGTCGCGCGCGACGCCGGCGGCAGGCTGGCCGGCTACTTCCTGCTGATGCATGCGCTCGACGAAGCCCACCTGCTCGACGTGGCGGTGGCCGGCGAGCGCCATGGCACGGGCCTCGGGCGCTGGCTGCTCGACAGTCTCTGCGCGCGCGCCCGTGCCTGCGGCGCGGCGTCGGTACTGCTGGAAGTGCGGCCCTCGAACGAACGCGCGCTGCATGTGTACACGCGCTACGGATTCAGCGAGATTGGCCGGCGCAAGGGGTATTATCCGGCGCATGAGGGCAAGCGCGAGGATGCGATCGTGATGAGGCTGGAACTATGAGTGTGAATCATGCGTATGAGTGAGCGCGACGAAGTCTTTCTGCGGGAGATGGGCATTGCGCCGCTGTGGCGCTTGCGCCATGCGCCGCGGGGTGCAGCCGTAGACGCAGCCGTAGACGCAGCCCTGGAGGCAGCGCCGGAGGCTGCGCCAGCCGAGGAGGCGCCTGTCGAGGCCAGCGCGCCCGCGCCGGCCCCCGGCTTCATTCCGCCGCCGCCGCGCGACCCGGCCTGGGGCGCGGTGCCGATGACCTCGGCCCCGCCGCCCGCCGCCTGGGCGCCGCCGCCTCCGCCCGCGCCTGTTGAAGAAGACACCGGTCCCTCGGTCGAGGAAATCGCCCGCATGGACTGGGATGCGCTGCGCACCGCGATCGCCACTTGTCGACGCTGCGGCGGCTGCAAGGACGGCGAAGCCGGCCGCAAGCCGGTGTACGGCGCCGGCGCGCGCGCGGCGCGCTGGTTCGTCGCGGCCGGCGCCACCTCCAGCGTCGACGAAAAGGCCGGCCAGCCGCTGGCGGGCGAGGCCGGCAAGCTGCTCGACAACATGCTGGCCGCCGTCGACCTGTCGCGCGAGCAGGACGTGTATGTCACCAGCCTGGTGAAATGCCGCCCGGCCAGCGCCAACGGCGGCGACCGCGCCCCGACCTTCGAGGAAGCCGCCGCCTGCCGTCCCTTCCTGGAGCGCGAGCTGGCCCTGAGCGGCGCCTCGACCGTGCTCACCCTCGGCCAGATCGCCGCCAACGGCCTGCTCGGCAAGCCGCTGCAGGAGCCGCTGGCCGGCTCGCGCAACGCCGTTCACCGGCTGGGCGCGGCCGACCTGGTGGCCACCCTGCATCCAGGCGAGCTGCTGCGCCGCGGCGCCGACAAGGCCCTGGCCTGGATGGATCTGTGCCGCGCGCGGGCTGCGCATGCGCGACGCGGCCGATAGTTACCAAACAGGCTTTCACCGCCGCTGGGGCCACCTGCGGCGGGCGCGGGTGCGGGCGCTGGCCTGGCTGCTCGATTCTCCCGATTTGCTCGACAGCGCCGCGCCGCACTGGCAGGGCCGCATCGCTTCGCTCGGGCCGGTCACGCCGGAGGTCGCGCGCTGGCTGGCCGATCTCGACCACGATCCTGCACCGCTCGACGCCGCGCTCGGCCCGCGCGTCTACACCCGGCTCGGGCTGTATGCGGAAAAGCTGATGGCCTTCTATTTCCAGCACCAGGGCCGCCTGGTCGAACACGGCCTGCAGATCCGCGCCAACCGCAACGACACCGTCGGCGAATTCGACTTCCTGCTCGACGCCGGGCCGGATGCGCTGGAACACATCGAATTCGCCACCAAGTTCTACCTGCTGCAGGGCGGGGAGGGGCAGGCATTCGACGCTCTGGTCGGGCCGAATCTGGCCGACAGCCTGGGCGCCAAGATGCGCAAGATCTTCGAGCGCCAGCTGGCACTCGGCGAGCATCCTGCGGCGCAGGCCGTGCTGCCGCGCCCGGTGACGGCGGCGCGGGCGCTGGTGAAAGGCTGGCTGTTCTACCCGGCCGGGAGCTGGGCGGCGATGAGCGGGATCACAGCCGGGCACTGCCGCGGCTTCTGGTGCGCGCTAGGGGAACTCGATACGCTCGGCGCCGATGCCTTCCTGGTCCTGCCCAAGCTGCAATGGCTGGCGCCATACCGCGCGGCGCAGGCGGATGGCGTATTCAATCGTGCGCAGCTGCATGCGGAACTGGAGGCGCAGTTCGAGGAGTCGGGTTCGCCGGTGCTGGTGGCGGCGGTGCGGGTAATGCCGGGCTGGGTGGAAGAGGTCGAGCGCGGCTTCATCGTGCCGAACGACTGGCGCGAGCGGGCGGCGCTGCGTTATCCGGCGCATGCCGCGCGAAATATTATTTGGTAATATTTAATTAATTGCAAATATTATTTGCAAATTGGCGTTGAGCGGGGGATTCGTGTCGCCCGGACCATGGCTGCGACGTCAACCGTACGGAAGACGATGCGGCTGCATCGTGGCAGCCGGCAAGGCTCAATGCTTGTGCTCACCAATCAAGGCCAGCGAATCATGCTGTTTCTGGTTGCGCTGGTGCCGCTTCAGGATCAGGAAGGTGATGCCGGCGATCGACAGCCCGAAGATCACGATGATCACGTTCAAATCGAGGTTCAGCGTGATCATGACGGCGTACATCGCCAGCATGGTCAGGATCGACAAGTTCTCGTTGAAGTTCTGCACCGCGATCGAGTGGCCGGCGCTCATCAGCACGTGGCCGCGGTGCTGCAGCAGGGCGTTCATCGGCACCACGAAGAAGCCCGACAGGAAGCCGATCAGGGCCAGCAGCGGGTAGGCGATGATCACGTCGTGCACGAACACCATCACGGTGACGACCAGGCCCATGAAGATGCCCATCGGGATCACGGTCAGCGATTTCTTCAATGGAATCATTTTCGCGGCCAGCGCCGCGCCGACCGCCACGCCGATCGCGACCACGCCGATCAGGCTGGTGGCCTTGTCGAGCGGCATGTGCAGCGAGCGCTCGGCCCACTTCAGCACGATGAACTGCAGGGTCGCACCGGCGCCCCAGAACACGGTGGTCACGGCCAGCGAGATCTGGCCCAGCTTGTCTTTCCAGAGCGTGGCCGAGCAGTTCGCGAAGTCGGCGATCAGCTTCATCGGATTGCGTTCCTGGTGCTCGTAGCGGGCGCCGGTGTCCGGGATGCGCAGGTTGAACAGGGCCGCGAGAATATAGATGATGACCACGACCGCCATCGCCGCTTCGCTGGTGCTGTCGATGCCGGGGATGCCGGCGCCGAGCAGCAGACGCGAGCCGGCGTCGCTCACCAGTGCGCCACCCAGCACGGTGCCGAAGATGATCGACATCACGGTCAAGCCCTCGATCCAGCCATTCGCGGCGACGAGTTTCTCGGGTGGCAGGAGTTCGGTCAGGATGCCGTACTTGGCCGGCGAATACACGGCCGCGCCGAAGCCGACCACGGCATAGGAGAGCAGGGGGTGGACGGTGAGGAACATCAGGCCGCAGCCGAAGATCTTGATCAGGTTCGCGATGAACATCACGCGGCCCTTGAGCAGCGAATCGGCGAAGGCGCCGACGAAGGCGGCCAGCAACACATAGAACAGCACGAACGACAGCTTCAGCAACGGGGTCAGCGAAGCCGGGGCATTCATCGTCACCAGGATGTCAATGGCTACGAACAGCAGCGCATTGTCTGCCAGCGACGAAAAGAACTGCGCCGCCATAATGGTGTAGAAACCACGGTTCATCGGGAGTATCTGAAAACAAGTCTGGGTTGCTTTATACCATGAAAGGTCGGCCCGCCCAAGAAATCAGCCCCGCGGAAAGGGGGGCTGTCCGGTAAAATAGAAGGGTTCACCTAATCCCGTTTCTCTTCTTTTTTCGCTCCTTTTCCCCATATAGTTGCCATGCCACGCCCCCTCTGCGCCACCATCCACCTCGATTCGATGCAGCATAACCTGGCGCGCGCCCGCGCCTGCGCCCCGCAGTCCAAAGCCTGGGCGGTGGTGAAGGCGAATGCCTATGGCCATGGCCTGGAACGCGGCATGAAGGGCTTCGTGCTGGCCGACGGCCTGGCCCTGATCGAAACCGACAACGCCCTGCGCCTGCGCGAACTCGGCTGGATCAAGCCGATCCTGCTGCTGGAAGGGATCTTCGACGTTTCCGACGTGCCGCTGCTGGCCGAGCACAATATCAATAGTACGGTGCACTGCATCGAGCAGATCAAGATGCTGGAATATACCCAGCTGTACCGCCCGATCGACGTGCACCTGAAGATGAACACCGGGATGAACCGCCTCGGCTTCCGCCCCGACGAGTACGCGGCCGCCTACAAGCGCCTGCGCGCGATTCCCGGCGTGCGCCACATCACCCACATGACCCACTTCGCGAACGCCGACGAACTGGAGCATCCGCGCCTGGCGATTTCCGAGCAGGTGCGCCGCTTCCGCGCCGGCGTCGAGGGCCTGGCCGGCGAGCGCAGCCTGTCGAATTCCGCCGGCGTGCTGCACCAGGAGGTGCTGGCCCAGGAGCTGGAAAACGACTGGGTCCGCCCCGGCATCATGCTCTACGGCGGCACCCCGGGCGGCGGGCGCACGGCGCAGGACTTCGGCCTGCGTCCGACCATGACACTGAGCAGCGAGATCATCGCGATCCAGCAGCTGGTGGCGGGCGACACCGTCGGCTACGGCAGCCGCTTCGAGGCCGGCGGCCCGATGCAGGTCGGCGTGGTGGCCTGCGGCTATGCCGACGGCTACCCGCGCCACGCGCCGCACGGCACCCCGGTGATCGTCGACGGCGTGCGCACCAGCGTGGTCGGGCGGGTGTCGATGGACATGATGACGGTCGACTTGACGCCGGTGCGCAATGCGCGCGTCGGCAGCAAGGTCACCCTGTGGGGCGACGGCTTGCCGATCGACGAGGTGGCAAGCGCTGCCGGCACCATCGGCTATGAATTGATGTGCGCACTCGCGCCGCGCGTGCGTGTGAGCGAAGGACGGATGGGAACCCATGGCTAAGGCAAAGACCCAGTTTGTATGCAGCGAATGCGGCAGCGTGACGAGCCGCTGGATGGGCCAGTGCCCCGACTGCAAGGCCTGGAACACGCTGGTCGAGTCGGCGGTGGAAACCGCCGGCGTGAACCGCATGTCGCAGACGGTGAACCACAAGGCGCTGGCGCAGACCGCGCCGGTGCTGTCCCTGGCCGACATCGAGGCCAGCGACGTGCCGCGCTTCGGCACCGGCATCGAGGAATTCGACCGCGTGCTGGGCGGCGGCCTGGTGGCGGGCGGCGTGGTGCTGATCGGCGGCGATCCCGGCATCGGCAAGTCGACCCTGCTGCTGCAGGCGCTGGCCAACCTGGCCGCGACGCGCAGTACTTTATATGTGAGCGGCGAGGAATCCGGCGCCCAGATCGCCCTGCGCGCCAGGCGCCTGGCGGTCGACGCCAAGGACCTCAAGCTGCAGGCCGAGATCCAGCTCGAGAAAATCCTCGGCACCCTGGCCGACCTGAAGCCGGAAGTGGCGGTGATCGACTCGATCCAGACCCTGTACTCGGATGCGCTGACCGCGGCGCCGGGCTCGGTGTCGCAGGTGCGCGAATGCGCGGCCCAGCTGACCCGGGTGGCGAAGCAGACCGGCGTGACCATCATCCTGGTCGGCCATGTGACGAAAGAGGGCGCGCTGGCCGGTCCGCGCGTGCTGGAACACATCGTCGACACCGTGCTGTACTTCGAGGGCGATACCCAGTCCAGCTTCCGCCTGGTGCGGGCGATTAAAAACCGCTTCGGCGCGGTCAACGAGCTGGGCGTGTTCGCCATGACCGAGAAGGGCCTGAAGGGCGTGTCGAACCCGTCGGCCCTGTTCCTGTCCCAGCACGACAGCCAGGTGCCCGGTTCCTGCGTGATGGTCACGCAAGAGGGCACGCGGCCGCTGCTGGTGGAAATCCAGGCGCTGGTCGACGCCAGCCATTTGCCGAACGCGCGCCGGCTGTCGGTGGGCCTGGAACAGAACCGCCTGGCGATGCTGCTGGCCGTGCTGCACCGCCATGCGGGGATTGCCGCCTTCGACCAGGATGTGTTCATCAACGCGGTGGGCGGCGTGAAGATCGCCGAACCGGCGGCCGACCTGGCCGTGCTGCTGGCGATTAACTCGTCGATGCGCAACAAGCCGCTGCCGCGCGGCCTGGTGGTGTTCGGCGAAGTCGGCCTGGCCGGCGAGATCCGCCCGGCGCCGCGCGGCCAGGAGCGCCTGAAGGAAGCGGCCAAGCTGGGATTTTCGAGCGCGATCATCCCCAAGGCGAATGTGCCGAAGCAGAAGATCGAAGGCATGAACATCATCGCCGTCGAGCGCATCGACCAGGCCTTCAGCAAGCTGCGCGAACTCGATTGAGGCGCGCCAGGCCGTGTATGGACTGACGCGCCCGGCGTGATTCCCTATAATGATGGGCCTCCATCCACAGGCAACGACTGGTGAATTCGTGACAGAGCAACGGCAGTCCCCCCGCAAAGTACTCAAGACCCGCGCCATGCTGGCCGTCGAAGGCGGCGCCCCGGTGCTGGGCCGCACCAGCGACGTCAGCGCCCACGGCGTCAGCCTCAACCTGCCGAACCCGGTGCCGGTCGGGCAGGGCGCCCAGCTGCGCTTCGATTTGCTGGTCGACGGCAAGGTGGTGCCGATCCAGACCCGGGTCAAGATCACGCACTGCATCCTCAGCCACGGCGAATTCAAGGCCGGCTTCCAGTTCCTGAACCTGGACCTGGGCGCCATGACGGCGCTGGCGCGTTTTCTTAAATAAATACAGGTTAAGGCACAAGCCAAAGCGAAGCGGCGAGCACCCAATGGGCCTCGCCGCTTTTTTACGTATGGACGTCTGACCCATGATGGGCCGTGCACTATTCGTGATAGTGGTCGTGCAGGGCTTCCGAACTGCCGCCGATCTCCTGGTAGATTTCGTAGGCAATCAGGCCAACCATGCCGCTGAGGATGGCAAACACAAACATATTGAACATATTGCTAACGCTGTTGAGCATTCCTCCCTGTGTTGATATGCCTTGAGCATAGCAGCCGGTGGTGTATTTACAAGAGGCGGCGGCGCCGATATTTGGGGACCTGTCCACACGGAAAGGGGTACGTGTCATCAATTGTGTGACGTGCGAATGTGGAACCCGGCACTATGGCGCGGACCTGTGTTGCCACGCTGCGATACGCCTGACACGGGGCTGAAACACGCACATGACAGGCCGGGAAAGCCATGTCATCGTTTGTATGACATGCCTTTTTGCGATGTCATTAACTTGTCATATTCAGCAAGTAGACTGCGCGTCAATCACCCGGCTGGCGCCGGAACGCGGTCTGCACCACACCTTGAAAGGATATCGATATGCGTATGAAGCACTTGCTCCTCTCCGTCGCGCTTGCCGCCACGACCCTGGCAACCACCGCCCAGGCCGCGACCATCACCGGCGCCGGCGCAACCTTCCCTTATCCGATCTACGCCAAGTGGGCGGAAATGTACAAGGCGGCCAGCGGTACCGGCCTGAATTACCAGTCGGTCGGCTCGGGCGCCGGCATCAAGCAGATCAAGGCCAAGACCGTCGACTTCGGCGCCTCGGACATGCCGCTGCCGGCCAAGGACCTCGACGAAGCGGGCCTGTTCCAGTTCCCGGCCATCATGGGCGGCGTGGTCCCGATCGTCAACCTGCCGGGCGTGGGCCCGGGCCAGGTGAAGCTCACCGGCGCCGTGCTGGCCGATATCTTCATGGGCAAGATCACCAAGTGGAACGCGCAGCCGATCGCCGCGCTGAACCCGGGCGTCAAGCTCCCGGCCGACGACATCACCGTGGTTCACCGCGCCGACAGCTCCGGCACCTCCTTCCTGTTCACCGACTACCTGTCGAAGACCAATCCGGACTGGAAGCTGAAGGTCGGCGCCGGCACCTCGGTGAAATGGGCCGTGGGCGTGGGCGGCAAGGGCAACGAAGGCGTGGCCGCGAATGTCCAGCGCATCAAGGGCTCGATCGGCTATGTCGAGTGGGCCTATGCCAAGAAGAACAAGATGGCGCACACCCAGCTGCAAAACCGCGAGGGCGCCTTCCTCCAGCCTGACGACGACGCCTTCAAGGCCGCCGCCGCCAGCGCCGACTGGGCCAAGGCCCCGGGCTTCGCCGTGGTCCTGACCGACCAGCCGGGCAAGGCCAGCTGGCCGATCACCGGCGCCTCCTACATCCTGGTGCACAAGTCGCAGGCCGATGGCGTAAAAGGCAAGGAAGTCCTGAAGTTCTTCGACTGGGCCTACAAGAACGGCGGCGCCGCGGCGGCCGACCTGGACTACGTGCCGATGCCGGGCGCGGTCACCAAGCTGGTGCAGGATGCCTGGAAAACCAGCCTGAAGGACGCGTCGGGCAAGGCGGTCTGGTAAGCAGTATCCCGCCGCCGGCACCTGATCAGGCCGGCGGCTCCCTGTAGAGGATGTGAAAAAACGTCAGGGCAAGGGATACGGCCCACCGGCGCCGAGTCGAAGACAGTACGAGCGCACGGCGAGACGAGGCAACGCAGCCATGGCGGTTTTTTTACATTCTCGTAGCACAACACATAAGAACATCACATGAGCGCACACCCATCCGTCGCCCTCGACAAGCCAGCCAGCGCGGCCATCGCCGACCAGCAGCAGGCCGCCCTCAGCAAGACCATGCGCAACCAGCGCATGCAGGACTTCTTCTTCCACAAGATTACCTTCCTGTTCGCCGCCAGCGTGCTGCTGGCACTGGTGGGCATCATCATTTCGCTGGCCATCGGCGCGGCTCCGGCCTTCAAGGAGTTCGGCCTGTCTTTCATCAGCACCGTCGAATGGGATCCGGTCGAGGATAAATTCGGCGCGCTGATCGCGATCTGGGGCACGCTCGCCACCTCGCTGATCGCGCTGGCCGTGGCCTTTCCGATCAGCTTCGGCATCGCGCTCTTCCTCACCGAGATCTGCCCGGTGTGGCTGCGCCGCCCGATGGGCACCGCGGTCGAGCTGCTGGCGGGCGTCCCGTCCATCATCTACGGCATGTGGGGCCTGTTCGTGTTCGCGCCGCTGTTCGCCGACCATGTCCAGCCGCTGCTGAAGTCCACCATCGGCCAGCTGCCGGTGATCGGCCAGCTGTTCCAGGGCCCGACCATGGGCATCGGCATCCTGACCGCGGGCCTGATCCTGGCCGTGATGATCATCCCGTTCATCTCCTCGGTGATGCGCGACGTGTTCGAGATCGTGCCGACCGTGCTGAAGGAATCGGCGTATGGCCTGGGCTGCACCAAGTGGGAAGTGGTGCGCAAGGTGGTGCTGCCTTATACCCGCAACGGCGTGGTCGGCGGCGTGATGCTGGGCCTGGGCCGCGCGCTCGGCGAAACCATGGCGGTGACCTTCGTCATCGGTAACGCGCATGAACTGAGCTGGTCGCTGTTCTCGGCCGGTAATTCGATTTCCTCGACGCTGGCCAACGAATTCGCCGAGGCGGCCTCGCCGCTGCACGTGTCCTCGCTGTTCGCGCTGGCGCTGATCCTGTTCGCCATCACCTTTGTCGTGCTGTCGGCTGCAAAACTGATGTTGGCGGGGATGTCCCGCAAGGAAGGCACGAAATGAATACCCGCAACCCTGTCTACCGCAAGCGCCTGCTGGCGCACCGCATCGGCATCGTGCTGTCGGTGGGCGCGATGGCGATCGGCCTGGCGATGCTGGCCTGGATCCTCTGGACCCTGCTGGCCAACGGCTTCGGCGCACTGTCGCTGAACATGTTCACCGGGGACACCCCGGCTCCCGGCAGCGAAGGCGGCGGCCTGCGCAACGCCATCGTCGGCAGCCTGATGATGGTCGGCCTGTCGACCCTGGTCAGCACGCCGATCGGCATCCTGGCCGGCATCTACCTGGCCGAATACGGCGAGACCAACCGCTTCGGCCAGATCACGCGTTTTGTGACCGACATCATGCTGTCGGCGCCGTCGATCGTGATCGGCCTGTTCGTCTACGCCCTGTACGTGGCGAACGTGAAGCACTTCTCGGGCTATGCCGGCACCATCGCGCTGTCGCTGATCGCCATTCCCGTGGTGGTCCGCACCACCGACAACATGCTGCGCCTGGTGCCCAACAGCCTGCTGGAGGCGGCCTTCGCCCTCGGCGCGCCGCGCTGGAAGGTGGCGATGCTGGTGCGCCTGCGCGCCGTCAAGGCCGGCGTGATCACCGGCGTGCTGCTGGCCCTGGCCCGTATCTCGGGCGAGACCGCGCCGCTGCTGTTCACGGCCCTGAACAACCAGTTCTTCAGCAGCGACATGAATGCACCGATGGCGAACCTGCCGGTGGTGATCTACCAGTTCGCGATGAGCCCTTATGACGACTGGCGTTCGCTGGCCTGGGGCGGCGCGCTGCTGGTGACCTTCACCGTGCTGTTCCTGAATATCCTGTCGCGCACCGTCTTCACCCAGAAGACCCCACGTTAATCCATCCTGACGACCCATGACACTAGCTATGGCAACCCCGACCGCGGCCCCGAGCGCCAAGACCAAGACCATCGAGATCGCTGGCCTGAATTTCTTCTACGGTAAGACGCAGAGCCTGAAGAACGTTTCGCTCGACATCCACGACAAGCAGGTAACGGCGTTCATCGGCCCTTCGGGCTGCGGCAAGTCGACCCTGCTGCGCACCCTGAACCGCATGTACGATCTGTACCCGGGCCAGCGCGCCGAAGGCCAGATCAACTACCGCGGCCGCAACATCCTCGAACCGGGCGTCGACGTGAATGCGCTGCGCGCGAAAATCGGCATGGTGTTCCAGAAGCCGACCCCGTTCCCGATGTCGATCTACGACAATATCGCCTTCGGCGTGCGCTTGTATGAAAACCTGTCGAAGGGCGAGATGGACGAGCGCGTGGAGTGGGCGCTGAAAAAGGCGGCGCTGTGGGAAGAAGCCAAGGACAAGCTGAACAAGAGCGGCCTGTCGCTGTCGGGCGGCCAGCAGCAGCGCCTGTGCATCGCGCGCGGCGTGGCGGTGAAGCCGGACGTGCTGCTGCTGGACGAACCGACGTCGGCGCTGGACCCGATCTCGACCGCCAAGATCGAGGAACTGATCAGCGAGCTGAAACAGGACTACACGATCACCATCGTGACCCACAACATGCAGCAGGCGGCGCGCTGCTCGGACTACACGGCCTACATGTACCTGGGCGAACTGGTGGAATTCGGCGAAACCGACCAGCTGTTCATGAACCCGGCCCGCAAGGAGACCCAAGATTACATTACCGGCCGTTTCGGATAAACCAACAAAACTAACAGGGCCTCGGGCAAGCGTAGCGAGCGGAAGGAGTGGCGTCCGAGAAGCGCAGCTGTACGGACTGTACAGCGAGCATCGCAGGGCGCCAATCCGGCGCGCAGTAGCTTGTCCGAGGTCCCACCACAGGAGAACGATATGATCGGCGAACACTCATCCAAGCAGTACGACCAGGAACTCGAGGGCATCCGCTCCAAGGTGCTTCTCATGGGCGGCATGGTGGAAACCCAGTTCGAGGAAGCGCTGAACTGCTTCCGCGTCGACGACGCCGCCAAGGCCGACAAGGTGATGGCCGACGACCACGCGGTGAACCAGCTCGAAGTCCAGCTCGACGACGCCTGCAGCCACCTGATCGTCAAGCGCCAGCCCACCGCCAACGACCTGCGCACCGTGATGGCCACCATCAAGGTCATCACCGACCTGGAACGCATCGGCGACGAGTCGAGCAAGATCGCGCGCACCGCCAAGGCCCTGCACGCACGCGGCACGACCGGCTTCGCCCACTTCGACATGATCCGCACCATCGGCAAGGCGACCAGCGACCTGCTGCACGATGCGCTCGACGCCTTTGCGCGCCTGGACGGCAAGCAGGCCTTGCAGATCATCGCGGCCGACGAGATCGTCGACCACGAATTCCGCACCATCCTGCGCAACCTGATCACCTTCATGATGGAAGACCCGCGCACGATCTCGTCGGCGCTCGACACGCTGTGGGTAGCCAAGGCCATCGAGCGCATCGGCGACCACGCGAAGAACATCGCCGAATACGTGATTTACGTGGTCGAAGGACGCGACATCCGCCACAGCAAGCCCGTGGTGCAAGAGGGCTGAGCCACATGCAGAACACGAGCGTACTGGTGGTGGAGGACGAGCCGGCAATCGTCGAGCTGGTGAGCTATTCGCTGCGCGAAGCCGGCTGGACCATCCGCTCGGTCGGCACCACGGCCGCGGCCTGGGACAGCATCGCGCACGGCAAGCCCGACCTGCTGCTGCTCGACTGGATGCTGCCCGACCAGAGCGGCCTGCGCCTGCTGGCGCGGCTGCGCGCCGACCGCGACTTCCAGGACATCCCGGTCATCATGCTGACCGCGAAGAGCATGGAGGAAGACAAGCTGGCCGGACTGAACACGGGCGCCGACGACTACGTCACCAAGCCGTTCTCGCCGCGCGAACTGCTGGCCCGTTCGCGCGCGCTGCTGCGCCGCAAAAGCCCGCACCTGGCCGAGGCGCCGCTGCGCGCCGGCGCCGTGGTGCTCGATCCGGCCAGCTGCACCGTCAGCATCGAGGGCAGCCAGATCGACATCGGAAATGCCGAATACAAGCTCTTGAAATTCCTGCTGGCGCACCGCGAACGCGTGTTTTCGCGCGCCCAGCTGCTCGACAAGGTGTGGGGCGACCATGCCGTGATCGAAGAGCGCACGGTCGACGTCCACGTGCTGCGCCTGCGCAAGGCCCTGAAGGGCGCCGAAGGGCTGATCCGCACGGTGCGCAGCGTCGGGTATATGCTGTCGGAAAAATAAATTCTTGAAGGTCCGATGAATCCCTCCCTGCTGTTCTGGGTGCCGGCGCTCTTGCGCATGGCGTCCATCTTCGTTGCCGCCGGCGTGATCTGGTGGATGGGCGGCCTGGTCGCCGGCCTGCTGGCCGCGCTGCTGGGCATGATCGGCGTGCTGGCCACGCAACTGCGCTACCTGCAGCAGCTGGGCCAGTGGCTGGACGACCCGCAAGCGGGCAAGCTGCCCGACGGCTGGGGCGCCTGGACCGACGTCTTCGCCCGCCTGTACCGCCTGCGCCGCGAGGACGAGCGCCACCAGTCCGAGCTGGCCGAATGGCTGGCGCGCTTCCGCCAGGCCATGAGCCTGCTGCCGGAAGGCGTGGCGATCATGGACGACGTGCTGTTCCTGGAGTGGTGCAACCCGGCCGCCGAGCGCCACCTGGGCCTGACCCTGGAGCGCGACAAGGGCCTGCGCGTGACCAACCTGGTGCGCCATCCCGACTTCATCGACTACATCATCCTGGGCCGCTACGAGCAGCCGCTGACGCTGTCCTTCCGCGGCCGCAAGATCGAATGCCGCATCATCCCGTTCGAGAACCGGCGCCAGATCCTGGTCACGCACGACGCCACCGACACCGAGCGGATCGAGGCGATGCGGCGCGACTTCATCGCGAATGCCTCGCACGAACTGCGCACGCCGCTGACGGTGATCGTCGGCTTCCTGGAAATCGCGATGTCCGATCCGTGCATGGACGCTGCCACGCGCCAGGCCCACCTCAAACTGATGACCGAGCAGGGCGGGCGCATGCAGCGCCTGATCGAGGACATGCTGACGCTGTCGCGCCTGGAGTCGGACGAATTCCCGCTGCGGCGCGAACGGGTCGATATCGCCGGGCTGGTCGATTCGGTGGCGGCCGAGGCAAGGGCCTTGTCCGGCGGGCGGCACGAGATCACGGTGTCGGTCGATGGCCCGGACGTGATGGGCAGCATGGAAGAACTGCGCAGCGCCTTTGCCAACCTGGCCTCGAATGCGGTGCGCTATTCGCCGCAGGGCGGACGCATCGCGCTGTCGTGGCAGCGCGGCGAGGATGATTTGCAGTTCTCGGTGCAGGACAGCGGGATCGGGATCGACCCGCAGCATATCTCGCGCCTGACCGAGCGCTTTTATCGCGTCGACAAGAGCCGTTCGCGCGAGACGCAGGGCACCGGGCTGGGGCTGGCGATCGTCAAGCACGTGCTGCTGCGGAATGGCGGGCGCCTGAAGATTTGTTCGAAGCCGGGGGAGGGAAGTACGTTTACCGCGTCGTTGCCGAATACCTCGCTGCCGGGTTGAGTCGAACAGGCCAGATACGCAGGGTGGGCACAGGGCGCCCACCCTGCGTCATTTCCTTTCCGCGCCCGTCACCCACCTGATCCATCGCTTACCATTGCGCGGTACAATCGGGAATTGTCCCTCTCGACCCGCCCATGTTCTCTCGACGCACCTCTCTCATTACGCTCGGCGCACTGCTTCTTGCCGGCTGCGGCTCCACCCCGCCGCCCGCCGCGCCTGTTCCCGTCGTGGCCCCAACCCCGGCGCCCCCGAAAAAAATCCGCATCGGCCTGGCCCTGGGCGGCGGCGCTGCCCGCGGCTTCGCCCACATCGGCGTGATCAAGGCCCTCGAAGCCCAGGGCATCGTCCCCGAGATCGTGGTCGGCACCAGCGCCGGCTCGGTGGTCGGCGCGCTGTACGCCTCGGGCCTCGACGGCTTCACCTTGCAGCGCACCGCGATGAGCATGGACGAAGCGACCATCTCCGACTGGGCGCTGCCGCTGTTCTCCAAATCCCCGGGCGTGCTGAAAGGCGAGGCCCTGCAGAACTACGTCAACAAGGCCGTCAACAACCTGCCGATGGAGCGCCTGAAGAAACGCTTCGGCGCCGTCGCCACCGACCTGAAGACCGGCGAATCCATCCTCTTCAACAAGGGCAATACCGGCCTGGCGGTGCGCGCGTCGTCCTCGGTGCCGAGCGTGTTCCAGCCGGTCACGATCGGCAAGAAGACCTATGTCGACGGCGGCCTGGTGGCGCCGGTGCCGGTGAAGTACGCGCGCGAGATGGGCGCCGACTTCATCATCGCGGTCAACATCTCGACCCAGGCCGACTCGCAAGCCACCGCCAGCTCGGTCGACGTCTTGCTGCAGACCTTCAGCATCATGGGCCAGCGCATCAATTCCTACGAGCTGAAGGAGGCCGACGTCGTCATCACGCCGGCGCTGGGCAAGATGGGCAGCGCCGACTTCGCCGGCCGCAACCTGGCGATCCTGGCCGGCGAGCAGGCCGCCGCCGCCGTGATGCCCCAGCTGAAGGCCAAGCTGAAGGCCAAACAGCAGCAGCCATCACCATCCGTTTTAATGAGGACCGCACCATGAAGACCAAACCATTCCTGAGCCTGGACGACGTGAAAGTCATCGCCGCCGCGGCCGAAGCCGAAGCGCTGGCCAACAACTGGGCCGTCACCTTCACGATCGTCGACGACGGCGGTCATTTGCTGTGGCTGCAGCGCCTGGACGGCGCGCCGCCGGTGTCCTCGCACATCTCGCCGGCCAAGGCCAGGACCGCCGCGCTGGGCCGGCGCGAGTCGAAGATCTACGAAGACGTGATCAATGGCGGGCGCGTCTCCTTTTTGTCGGCGCCGGAGATCGAGGGCATGCTCGAGGGCGGCGTGCCGGTGATCGTCGAAGGCCACGTGATCGGCGCCGTGGGCGTGTCGGGCGTGAAGTCGGATCAGGATGCGCAGATCGCGAAAGCCGGTATCGCCGCGCTGCTCGCTACCTTGTAATCGTCAGGGTGGTCGGCGCCAGCCTGACGCGAACGCCGCATTCGTTCCTGCACGCGGGTGGAGCCGGCCACCCTGCGCACATCACCGCCATCGCGGTGATCACGGGCGCCGTTGCCGGCAACTCAGTTGAATCCCGGAAAACTCACGCCCATCAGTAAGTAAAAACCCGCATTTCGCCCTGTTTTGCTCCGCCGGTACATTGCCGCCGCCATCGAAGCGCGCTATAATTGAGGGGTTTAACCATTCTACTTACTTGCCGTAGCGCCTACCTTCCATTCCTCATTCCAAACGACCTCCAGACTCGGATTGCACCCGTGCAGCCGTGGAGTGGGTGTCGGTCTGACGTGGCGCCGCTACGGTAACTTTATTGGGAGTTACCCTTGCCGCCATTTTTTTCTGGCCCAGCCGTCCCGGCCATTCTGGCCCTTGCAGACGGAACGATTTTCAAAGGTGTTTCCATTGGCGCCGCCGGCCATACGACCGGTGAAGTGGTCTTCAATACCGCGATCACTGGCTACCAGGAAATCCTGACCGACCCCAGCTACTCGCGTCAGATCGTCACCCTGACGTACCCGCACATCGGCAACTACGGCGTCAACACTGCCGACGTCGAAGCGTCGAAAGTCCACGCCGCAGGCCTGATCATTCGCGACCTGCCGCTGCTGGCATCGAACTTCCGTTCCACCCAATCGCTGTCCGACTACCTGAAGGCCGAGAACGTCGTGGCCATCTCGGGCATCGACACCCGCAAGCTGACCCGCCTGCTGCGCGAAAAAGGCGCCCAGGCCGGCGCCATCCTCACCGGCACCCAGGGCAACCAGCCATCCGAAGCGCAGGCGCTGGAACTGGCCCGCTCCTTCCCCGGCCTGGCCGGCATGGACCTGGCGAAAGTCGTGTCCGTGAAAGAGCGCTACGAATTCACCGAGACCGAATGGAAGCTGGGCGAAGGCTTCGGCAAGCAGGAGAATCCCCAGTACCACGTGGTCGCCTTCGACTACGGCGTCAAGCGCAACATCCTGCGCATGCTGGCCGAACGCGGCTGCAAGGTCACCGTGCTGCCGGCCGAATCGACCGCCGCCGACGCGCTGGCGCTGAACCCCGACGGCATCTTCCTGGCCAACGGCCCCGGCGACCCGGAACCGTGCGACTACGCGATCAAGGCCACCGCGGAACTGATCGAGCAGGGCATCCCGACCTTCGGCATCTGCCTCGGCCATCAGATCATGGCGCTTGCCTCGGGCGCGAAGACCATGAAGATGAAGTTCGGCCACCACGGCGCGAACCACCCGGTGCAGGACCTGGATTCGAAGAAGGTCCTGATCACTTCGCAGAACCACGGCTTCGCGGTCGACCCGGACACCTTGCCGGACAACTGCCGCGTGACCCACGTCTCGCTGTTCGACGGTTCGCTGCAGGGCTTTGCCCGCACCGACAAACCGGCCTTCTGCTTCCAGGGCCACCCCGAAGCATCCCCGGGCCCGACCGACGTTGCCTACCTGTTCGACCGCTTCATCGGCCTGATGCAAGCCCAGGAGAAAAAATAACATGCCAAAACGTAGTGACATTAAAAGCATCCTGATCATCGGCGCCGGCCCGATCGTCATCGGCCAGGCCGCGGAGTTCGACTATTCCGGCGCCCAGGCCTGCAAGGCCCTGCGCGACGAAGGCTACAAGGTCATCCTGGTCAACAGCAACCCGGCGACCATCATGACCGACCCGGAAATGGCCGACGTCACCTACATCGAGCCGATCACCTGGAAGGTCGTCGAGCGCATCATCGCCAAGGAACGTCCGGACGCGATCCTGCCGACCATGGGCGGCCAGACCGCGCTGAACTGCGCGCTCGATTTGCACCACAACGGCATCCTGGAAAAATACAAGGTCGAGCTGATCGGCGCGTCGCCGGAAGCCATCGACAAGGCCGAGGACCGCTCCAAGTTCAAGGATGCGATGACCAAGATCGGCCTGGGTTCGGCACGCTCGGGCGTGGCGCACTCGATGGAAGAAGCGCGCACCGTGCAGCGCGAACTCGGCTTCCCGACCATCATCCGTCCTTCGTTCACGATGGGCGGCTCGGGCGGCGGCATCGCCTACAACGAGGAAGAATTCGAGACCATCTGCAAGCGCGGCCTGGAAGCCTCGCCGACCTCGGAGCTGCTGATCGAAGAGTCGCTGCTGGGCTGGAAAGAGTACGAGATGGAAGTCGTGCGCGACAAGGCGGACAACTGCATCATCATCTGCTCGATCGAAAACCTGGACCCGATGGGCGTGCACACCGGCGACTCGATCACGGTCGCGCCGGCGCAGACGCTGACGGACAAGGAATACCAGATCATGCGCAACGCGTCGATCAACGTGCTGCGCGAGATCGGCGTCGACACCGGCGGCTCGAACGTGCAGTTCGCGATCAACCCGCAGGACGGCCGCATGATCGTCATCGAGATGAACCCGCGCGTCTCGCGTTCGTCGGCGCTGGCTTCGAAGGCGACCGGCTTCCCGATCGCCAAGGTCGCCGCCAAGCTGGCGGTCGGCTTCACGCTCGATGAACTGCGCAACGAGATCACCGGCGGCGCGACCCCGGCCTCGTTCGAGCCATCGATCGACTACGTCGTGACCAAGATTCCGCGCTTCGCCTTTGAAAAATTCCCGGCGGCCGACAAGCACCTGACCACGCAGATGAAATCGGTGGGCGAAGTGATGGCCATGGGCCGCACCTTCCAGGAATCCTTCCAGAAGGCCCTGCGCGGCCTGGAAGTGGGCGTCGACGGCCTGAACGAGATGACGCGCGACCGCGAAGTCATCGAAGAGGAACTCGGCGAGCCTGGCCCGGAACGCATCTGGTACGTGGGCGACGCCTTTGCCCAGGGCTTCACGCTGGAGGAAGTGCATCAGCTGACCAAGATCGATCCGTGGTTCCTCATCCAGATCAAGGAAATCGTCGACATCGAACTCTGGCTCGATCACCAGACGCTGGAGTCGCTCGACAAGCCGACGCTCTACAAGCTCAAGCAAAAGGGCTTCTCGGATGCGCGCATGGCCTTCCTGATGCACACCACGCAGGCCGCGGTGCGCGAGCGCCGCCACGCGCTGGGCATCCGCCCGGTGTACAAGCGCGTCGATACCTGCGCCGCCGAGTTCTCGACCGACACCGCCTACATGTACTCGACCTATGACGAGGAATGCGAAGCGGCGCCGACCGACAAGAAAAAGATCATGGTGCTGGGCGGTGGCCCGAACCGCATCGGCCAGGGCATCGAGTTCGACTACTGCTGCGTCCATGCCGCCCTCGCCATGCGCGAAGACGGCTACGAGACCATCATGGTCAACTGCAATCCCGAGACCGTGTCGACCGACTACGATACCTCGGACCGCCTGTATTTCGAATCGCTGACGCTGGAAGACGTGCTCGAAATCGTCGAGCTGGAAAAGCCGGTCGGCGTGATCGTGCAGTACGGCGGCCAGACCCCGCTGAAACTGGCCCTGGACCTGGAAGCGAACGGCGTGCCGATCGTCGGCACCTCGCCCGACATGATCGACGCCGCCGAAGACCGCGAGCGTTTCCAGAAGCTGCTGCAAGACCTCGGCCTGCGCCAGCCGCCGAACCGCACCGCGCGCACCGAACCCGAGGCCCTGGCGCTGGCCCAGGAAATCGGCTACCCGCTGGTGGTGCGTCCTTCGTATGTGCTCGGTGGCCGCGCGATGGAAATCGTGCACGAGCAGCGCGACCTCGAGCGCTACATGCGCGAGGCGGTGAAGGTGTCGAACGATTCGCCGGTGCTGCTCGACCGCTTCCTGAACGACGCGATCGAAGTCGACGTCG
>Ga0265797_10001930_pt1 | contig 35872 bp, 29 predicted proteins | sample P2T30metagenome_FD_192433 | JGI IMG/M metagenome (GOLD analysis project Ga0265797, IMG submission 192433) | Plant litter microbial communities from East Loma Ridge, Irvine, California - P2 T30 | ecosystem: Environmental > Terrestrial > Plant litter > Unclassified | place: USA: California...
ATCCCAGAGAATCGTACCCGATGACCGTCGAACGGATGCCAAGCTCTGCATGTTTGCTATCTGCTGGATTGATACCAGAGTAGTGCACTTCGATAACCAACTCGCCGGCTGCAATCTCTTCGTGGTTGATGTCGTTCCGAACCTGGATCTCTCCGTCCTCATTGACATACAGGGCTTTGTTGGTAGTCAGGGTCATGGTGTAATATGGTATAGTTTGTTCTGCGGATGCGAGCAACGTGGGTAAGAGTGAAGCACAGACAAGGGTATTGATGAGCTGATGTAGTGGTGTCTTCGGGAGAGTATCGTTCTGTGGCTACTGTTTTAAAGGTATGAAGTTGAGATGAGCTGCCAACATGTCGGTCTGCACTGCCCGCAGCACGCGTCCTAACGACGTATGCACATCATTAAGGAACCCTGACCCTAGAGCCATTGGACAAAATCCTTCCAACGGTTTCGCCCTTTCGAGATCCCCACTCACTAAACATGAAGTCTGCTAACTGGTGAGCGATAGCGCTCGAAGTCTTCGGCCGAAGGTGGTTGTACGAACGTTCGAACAACGGGTTCGGACGAACAATCATGCCGGGAGAACTACACTCTCTTCTTAGTGCTTTTCTCCCTAGTGCAAAGTCGTGTTCTTACTTCTCCCCTCACGTCGGGTGTTAGACACGGTATCTCCAGCAAAAGAACTCGGGATTGGGAAGTTGTCAGTACTCTAACGATGGCCCGCACAAATAGCGCGGTCGCGCATGACATTCAAACCCCAAATACATCATCGGGTCAAACTTGAAACAAAAAACCCATCATCAAGCCTTTGTCGCCTACTATCGTTATTCCGTTACTATGGCTTCCTCCAATACTAGCCCGGTGGATATCAAATTCCGTGATGCCTTCAGCCACAACATTCCTCCACTGAGTCCAAAGACGAACGAACTTTCAGCCGGTCACAGAAAACAACCTACTTGCCGCCCGCTGACAACGGCCACCATTTTCGATCAGGACCAAGTCCTTATCCTCAGGGACGGGACCAAGATATATGCAGATATCTTTCGTCCCAGAACCGATCAGAAGGTTCCTGCCATCGTCATGTGGGGGCCTTATGGCAAGACTGGGACGGGTATGCTCAACATTCACTCCATGCCACTGCGAGCAGGTATTTCAGAGACTCAACTCTCTGGCTATGAGGACTTTGAAGGGTGAGTGGTGAACCGAAGACAGTAAGGAGAGCACACGTAGTACTCACGGATGACTATCATAGACTCGACCCCGCAGAATGGGTTCCTCGTGGCTATGCAATAGTCAACGTCGATCCGCGAGGTGTAAATAATTCCGAAGGAAACATCCACTTCTGGGGTACACAGGAAGGTCAAGACGGCCACGACGCGATCGAAGAGCTAGCCAAGTTGCCCTGGTGTTCTGGAAAAATGGCAATGGCTGGAAACTCATGGCTCGCAATTTCTCAGTACTTTATTGCTGCTGAGCAACCCCCGCATTTAACGTGTATCGCGCCGCTGGAGGGCTTATCAGACCCCGTTCGCGAGGAAACTATACGTGGAGGAATTCCCAACACGGCGTTTTCCGAATCCATCGCTGCTCTCCTTCCAGGAAAGAATAAAGTGGAAGACTACGTTGCGATGTTGAGTACGGATGCTGGACTTGAGCACTACCTCCACGATAAGCGTGTGGATATGACCAAGATCAAGGTACCGGCCTATATCGGAGCAAGCTACTCATCGCCCATCCATGGCATCGGCTCCTTGCGAGCGTTCGAGGAGATTCCACATCAAAACAAATGGTGCGCCATGTCCTCCTCATTTCTCGTCTATATGCGTGTGTAGAGACGTGCTCATTGCAAACATCTAGGCTCACTCTCCACGCGTCGCAAGAATGGTACGATCTCTACAGTCAAACCCGTACCAACGATCTAGCCCGATTCTTCGATTTCCATCTCAAAGACGTTGCCAACGAATGGCCTCAGACAGCACCCGTGCGAATGGCACTGTTGAACTTTTCCAAGCCAGCATTATTGGATCAGGAATTCGCTGATCTACCCTGGCATCTTCCAGACGTCACAAGACAGAAATTGCATCTCAGCTCTCCTGACAAACTGACACACAACAAGCTGCAACAGCTGCAAGAAGAGGTATTATTAGAGTACCAAGCCGACTCATCAGACGAAATATCCTTCACCTATGCTTTCTTGACCAAAACTGTACTCATCGGTCCGTCCACTCTGGTCATCGATATCGCAGCACCCAGTCATGACGATCTAGACGTTCACACTCACATCTTCAAAGCAGATGCATCTGGAGCCTTTTTATCGCATCTCAACATGCCCGTCCCTCCCAGTAGCAGCAATAGCAGCAGCAGTCCAGCCTCCACCGTCGAAACCATGACGCAAAACAGAATCTGGCGTTACCTTGGTCCCAACGGTATGCTACGCGCTTCCAAACGCCATGTCCACGGGGCACTTCGGGCAAGGACGTGGGAAACGCTTTCACATGAAGGCGAGGAAAAAGTAAAGCCAGGGGAGGTGGTCAGACTGCGTGTCCAGCTGTGGCCTACAGGCATTGTGTTTGAGGCTGGGGAACAGCTTGTTTTGAAGATTAGTGGAAGGGAAATGGGGTTGCGTGGTCTGCCTCAATCGCCGGAGCCAAGCAATATGAACAAGGGGAAACATGTCTTACATTTCGGTGGATCCTATGAGAATTATCTCGAGTTCTTCACGCTCTAGCGCGTACGATGATCAGACGTAGTCTTTATATGGTTTGACGTAGCGGACGCAATTTCCTTGCAAAGTTACTACGTCTACATCTACAAACATGAAGTGAACAGGCCAGTTTTGAACGTTTGTAATTGGATATATCTACAAGTTCAACGACAAGAAGCCTGTCTAATACAATGAACTAGTGCGCCAATAGTCCCTTTAATTTTTCCTCTTTAAAGAAACTATGATGCTTCAACCCCATTCCACTCCCCTTACCCCATGCATACACCCACTGCTCCCGAAAAACTCCTAATCCTAGTATGGGATGCCGTCGTATTCACCGTAACCCAGCGCCAAGTTCATGTTCTGCAGACACTGTGTAGCAGCGCCCTTGAGCAGATTATCAATAGTAGCATTGACAACGACGCGCTTGCCGGAGCTGTGGACGGCGAAACCACCAATCTCAACGCCGTGCTTGCCAGAGATGTTCTTGACAAGTGGGGACTCGCCCACGATCTTGACAAGCTTCTCGCCGGCGTAGCGGTCTTGGTAGATGTTGCGGATGTCGCGGGACGTCATTGTACGGTTGAGGGGGATGGAGATGGTGTGCTGGTGTCAGATGTTAGTAACGCAGTCATACCCGAAATTCAAATAAAACACTTCGGTTAGTGTATCTGGTTATACTTACGTGAATACCCTGGAACCAAACAGCAACATGAGGAATAAACGCAACCTCAGTACCTAGCTGCTTTGAGATTTCCTTCTCGTGGATATGATCCGTCAAACTGTACGGAATGAGGTTGTTCTCGAGGTTCTTCACATCGTTCTTTGGGCTAGGCTTCGTGCCTGCGCCAGAGTAACCCGAGACACCAAAGACAGTGGGCTGACCACCGATGAACTCAAGCAGAGGCGCAATGCCGAGTTGAGCAGCAGTGGCGTAACAACCCGGGTTTGCGATGCGTGTAGCGTCAGAAATCTTGGAGCGATCAATCAGCTCCGGTAGGCCGTAGGTCCACGTCTCGTCGAAACGGTAGTCAGCGCTCAGATCCACGATGACAGTGTCTTTGCCACTTTTGTTGATGGCATCAACAAAGGGCTTGCATACGCCATTGGGAAGGGCCATGACCCAGCAGTCGACTTCGCTGTTCTCGGCCATCTTCTCGACATCCTCGGCTGACAGGTTCTCGTAGGTGATTTGTCGCTTGGTGTAACCTTCGAGCTTCTTGCCATTGAGTTCACGTGATGACACATGGCGCAGATCCATGTTGGGGTGCTTGTTAAGCAGCTCAATAAGAGCCTGCCCTGTGTATCCTCGCGCACCAATCAACGCAACCTTGGCGGGGTAGTCCCTGTGCTTGTGCTTGATACCGTATGGCGGGTTGGGGTTAGTCGTGTCCATTGAGCGTGATGCTGTGGTAGCGAAGCCTCGTGTCGACGCAGGGATAGTCCTGTTCTGTCCAAGTTGAGGCCTAGCAGATTGACGGGCCATGGTCGCGTAGCCACGTGTTTGCTGACCCTGCTTCAAGCTGGCCACAAAGTCGGCCGCTCGTCTGAACTGAGCATCCAGGCTGTCCTTCAACATGCTGCGACCCTGCTTCTGGTAGTTCTCAAGCAGCCCGAAGATCTCCGAAGACTCAGCCGCGCCCCACCAGCAAAAGACTTCCTTCTCGCGACGGAGGAAACCGTCGGTCTTCTCCAGATGCCACTTGACGTAGTTTTGTGATTGGTCGTCTACGATCCAGTACATCTTGGGGTACTTTTGCTTCATGCGCTGGAAGACGAGATCGTTCAGATTGTTCAAGAAAGCATCCTTGGTCATGCTGAAATGCGAGAGCTGTGCAAACTCACCCTCTGCAGTGGGCGGGTATACGACGGCAACGACGCCCATGGAATCGTCGTGGAATACCTCGAATGGTCGGTTCTTCAGGTTTTGGATGTACTTGTTGACGGCGTCGCTGGCCTCAACAGCACGGCTATTCATGATGGCCTGTGACAAGGCAGATACGTCCAAGTCTTCAAATGTGCTGGTCTCCTTGACGCTGCCACCGTTCCGGATGAGGGTACCACTTCCGGTGTGGGTGAAGAGTTCCTTTCCAAGGTTCGAGGGGTGTGTGATGGCCACACTCGAGGTGCGCGGGAGGCCGTCGAGGAGCTTCTTGGCCTCTACAATCTTGAGCTTTGTGCCGTACCTCACCCAGGACTGCTTCATGTAGGTGTCGTACTCGCCCTCCAGGTTGATGTGGGGAATGAGCTTAGACTCGGCGTTGAACAGTCCTCCCTTCTCCGAAAGGTAGATGACCTTGAGAGGCTGGAACTCGCGGGCCAGAGCAGCGGCAGCTACGTCGGCGTTGATGTTGAGAATCTGACCGTCCAGTGTCTCGCCCATGGAGCACAGGATGGGCAGTTCCTTGTTCTCGAGGGCATCCATGATCTGCCTCTTGTTGACGTTTGTAATGTTGCCGACGTACTTCCACTTGTCCTTGTCCAGGTAGTCGGCCTGCAGGGCGCCAGCGGTGATGGGGCGGGCGGGCACGCCCCAGTCCCTCTTGAGCGTCATGACCAGGTCCATGTTTGCCTCGAGAAACAGCTTGCGTGCAATGCCCAGCGTCTTCTTGTCCGTGACGCGAATGCCGTCGATGAAGTCGGGCTCGACGCCCGAGTCGAGGAGCAGCTGGTTCATCTGGGGGCCGGCGCCGTGGACGATGATGGGGTACAGGCCGATGGCGTGGAGCTGCTGGAGGGCAAAGCATAGCTCCTCGAGATGGTCGGTGAGAATGGCGCCTCCGACCTTGACGACGGCGAACTGGTGCGGCGAGACGGAGCGGAATTGGCCTAGGTACTGGTCGACTTCGCGGCGGGAGCTGGAGCTGGCCAGCAGGTTGAGGAAGGCGGCGTAGATGGACGAGTTCCTGCCATCCTTGGACGTTGTGTACAGGCGGCTGCTCGGCGTCGTGGTAGCAACGAGGGCGCGGGAGAGGGCTCGAGGAGTCTGCGATGCGAGGGCGCGGTGCGAGGATCGCGCAGCAGCCACACGGCCGGCTCGTACAATGCTCTGCATGGTGACTCTGTCGCTCCCAAGAAGCAGTTGCTTGCTACTCGGGCCCTGGGCGACTTTGATCCAACGCGATTGAAACGGTGACTAAACTGTGGAGCCGAGGGGACCTTAAGAAAGATGCTTTGGTATGACGCCGAAGCAACAAAATTCGCTCCGCCGTTATCGCAGCTTCCCCAGATGACAGGGTACGGTACTGGAGTTATCCTAGCGCCACCACCGGCCATAGCCACTGCTGCTGCATGCAGAATAGCAAGCTGCAGATCAGACTTTTCAGTTCTCATTCATGCATGCCGTGCCTCGTACACGGTGCGCATTAGGCTTGCCCTCGACTCAAATTTTCAGTCATCCATCGCAAACGGGCCTTTCCGAGGTTAATCGTACCACTCCACCTTCAATACGGTGGACACTAGAGTGCAGTAGCACTCCATTAGTACCCACTCGACAAAGCATCTGATAAGACGATTCAAAAAAGAACTAATGCATTCACGTCAGGGCTAGTCAATCGAGGCATAAGGTGCAATTGCAATGAACTATAGACAGCAACCCACAGTGTATAACTCCGTTTGCTCGTCTGACGACCATGCTTGGAACTTGGGCTCTCGTGGTATATCGTAACAGGGGCGGAGCGTTCCATGCAAAAGGGCTTTCCGTGATTGCAGCACGACCGTCGGAATGCAAAAAAAGACTGGAATGCTCAAGACACATCCTACAGTGACCCATGTCGTTGATCGTAGTGCAGCTCGTAGCCATTCGTCCCCTTCCCCAATGGCTTGACAACCTCCCCCCATCCGCGCAATTATTAATGTGTATGATTCGTGGTATCTCGTGTGGGTGGTTTAGTTCTTTTGCGTGGCAACGACTGGTCCATGTTAGCAACACGAACAAGAGTACAAGCTGCTCGACAAACTCACCAGAAGGGACAATAATGACGATGAGCAGGATGATGATGCCAACAATCAGGCACATGCGCATCTTCATGTCCTTCCACCACATCTGCTTGCGCACGCGGTTGGCGCCCCTTCGGAAGCCTTGGGCGGATACGGCAAGGTTGTCCGTCTTGTCTTGTAGCGAGTCGAGGCGGGCTCCTCGCTCAGAGACCTTGTTGATGTTGTCCCGCATGATGCCAACGGTGCTGTCGATTTCCTAGTGCGAGTCAGTATATGAGGTCGCATGTCTTCGGCTGCTCAGAACTGCAACTTTGCGCAGCTACTGACGAGGCAGAGAGAGGTTGAGAAGCACTCTGGTCGTCTTCGCATCATCGAGGCAAGCTCTCCACCAGCCACCGCACCTCTAACGCGGCTGCCTGATGAAGATGCGAATGCGACAAACGACGTAGCGCTTCACTCTGACTTATAAAGAGTAACAACATACCGCTTGGAGCGCAGCTGTGCGGTGGTTGCCATTCTGGCCGCCCTGCTGTCCGCCGGCGCCGCCGCTGGGGATGTAGGGGTCATATGGGGGGTCCTGGCTCGACATAGTTGGAGATGAGATGTGCTGGATAATGCTCGTAGCGTGCGACTTGCGTAGGCTTCAAAGGGTGGTGGTGGTGATGGGCAGGTGTGGGTGGTGAGGGTGGTGTCTGGAGGATGGAGATGATGGTGTGGTTGCCCAGAGCAAGACCAAGAGTCCGCTCAGCCCGGATGGCGAACGAGCGTCGCAATGTGTCAGCTCCGTTTGAGCAGTGAGGCTGATGTTTGCGTGAAACCTGGCGCAACAACACGGAATATTAATCTGTGATTGGCATCAAGTCGCTGTGATTATTCTTCATCAAGCTCAATAGCAACGGTTGTGTATTAACGGCTGTGACGGCATTCTGTTCAACTTGATGCGACACTGCCGTAGCTGCTTTCGGCCCACAGCACGTGATCAACACCAGCCTCACGATTACGAATGTCTTTCCATGAAGCAGCAGGTGCTGCACGATCCGCCATCGGTCCGTCTGCACAGCGGCTCGAGTAGACAACAACACGCCTTCTACCACTTTCCTTGCCGTCGTCGTCGTCGTTCAAAATGAACGTGGGACGCCTTTTTGCCTCAGCCTCGCTATTACGAGGCTAATCTTATTGTCTACCTTTCCGCAGCTGGCGTGGCAACACGACAATACGCCTGTTACGACATCAAGAGAGACGGTCCGGCTTTAAACAACATGTCCAGTGCACTAAAGGTAGCTTGCGCGCCTCCAGCAGAGCTTCGTCATCACCGTCATTGCCCGGCCGGACATCCGTATGCCTTGTTCTTCTTCTTGTTCGTTTTGCTCGCGCAACGAGCAGAGGTGGAGACCACGAGCAGAGGTGAAGAGCGTCTGCGTGGGCCGAGACACTTTATGCAACAGAAGAATCGTGCATTGTCGTCGATAGATTGTACCTGTCTCGCTAGCCTATCAATGACATCCCCCAGGTGTCAAGTAGGCCAGGCGCCGTTTGCACCTGGCAAGTGGGTCTGATCGCCGCCAAGACGCGTGTCCAATGTCTTGAATCTCGGGGTCTGCTACCCATTCGCCGCTCAGGAGTTCGCGCAACGCTTGCTCCACTGCCAGCTTCCTGTGTCTGTTTCCAGTTTCCAGTTTCCTTTCTCTTTCCAACACACTCGCTGAACCCGTTCTTAATCGCCATTCACCTCTAGTTTACCGCCGACCATTGTGCCCTGCGCCTACCCCTGAAACCCGTCACTCGTTCCATACTACGTCAATCAACCCGACACTCCCTACGGTACCCCCACGTTCGAGCCAAGACAATTCTCTTGCCTGAAAGCTTGATCACTCCAACACTACTCCCTTTCGCGACGCGCGCAGAGTGTATCCAAGCCTGGCGCTGGACCTTGGCTGCGACCGCCTAGAGCCGAGCCGACCTACTCTGTCTGCAACATGAAGTTCACCTCTGTCATCGGCGCTCTTGGCGCCTCGAATCTACTATTCACAAGCGTAGGCGCCGTTGAACTGGACATCAACTCGCCAGGTGGGACTTTCGAGTGCAAGACATAGGCGGAATACATGTATTGACATCTACAGACTCCATCAAGCAAGCCGCCAAGGCAATTTCTGCAAACCTGCGGTCGTACTATACCGGTGACAATGTAGGCGACACACCAGGCAACCTTCCAGACCCATACTACTGGTGGGAATGTGGCGCCATGTTTAATGCTCTCATTGACTATTGGTATTACACTGGAGATGATACGTACAACAAGATCAGTACACAGGCTCTAGAGGCTCAGATGGGACCAAACCAAGCTTTCATGCCTGACAATCAGACCAAGACGCTCGGAAACGATGACCAGGCTTTCTGGGGAATGGCCGCCATGGCCGCTGCAGAGAACAAGTTCCCCGATCTTCCCGACGGCAAGCCTTCTTGGCTGTCCCTTGCACAGGCCGTCTTCAACACCCAATACAAACGCTGGGACTTGACTACTTGCGGTGGAGGACTGAGATGGCAGATTTTCAGCTTCAACAACGGATACAACTACAAAAACACCATTTCCAACGGTTGCTTCTTCAACATCGCCTCGCGACTATACAAATACCTTGGTAACGACACATACGCCGACTGGGCTGAGAAGGCTTGGGACTGGGAGCTTGCCGTAGGACTCATGAGCCAGGACTACCACTACTACGACGGAACCGACGACACGCAGAATTGTTCCACCATTAATCACATCCAGTGGACATACAATGCTGGCATCCACATGGCCGGTGCTGCCGCCATGTGGAACGTGACACAAAATGACAAGTGGAAGACCAGAGTCCAGGGTATCATCGACGGAGTGAGCGTTTTCTTTGTAAACAAGGTCATGTCCGAAGTCGCCTGTGAAAACAACGGCAAGTGCGATGTGGACCAGCGCTCTTTCAAGGCTTACCTTGCACGTTCCATGGCATACACAGCTAGCGTTGCACCTTGGACCAGTGACCAAATCAATCCTTATCTTCAGACATCGGCTCAGGCTGCTGCTAAGCAGTGCACCGGAGGTGCTAACCAGACTTCGTGTGGGCTCAAGTGGACCACCAACGGTGTCAACGACGGCAGCTTTGGTGTTGGCGAACAGATGGCGGCTCTGGAGGTTGTACAATCGCTGCTGTATCCGTCAGTCAGCGGTCCTGCGACGGCGGAAAAGGGTGGTATCTCCAAGAGCAATCCTGACGCCGGTGACACTTCATCTGATACACCCATCAAGTTCGATACCGTCACCACTGGCGACAAGGCTGGTGCTAGTATCTTGACTATCTTGGTCCTGGTGTCTATTCTTGTTGGTGCCTGGTGGATGGTTTCATAAACTTTATACCCGTCTTCACTTATAAATTCTGTTGAGGGATTTGGCATTGTGCTCTGTCGATTTTCTGGTCGTTCTTGGTCAAGTTTCTTCAAGGCGTTTCCAGGTGTGCGCGCGTGTGTTAGATTATATAGCCCAATCCGAATAATTTACATTCAAGCTGAGCATGTGATTTCCAGCAGTGCTCTGTAGAGAAGCTTGGAAAGCAAACCCGAACCAGCCACGGTTCGGCTAATAGCACGCTAGGGGTCTGTGCGTACGAAAGCTGCGCTCGACTCCTCTTTCCTTCTTCGCCGCGACAGAGATCTCTCACCACTCGACGCACACACAACAACCGCGCATTCAACCCAACGACGGCTTGCTCGCCTTGTTGTCGCCCATCGAAACTCCTGTCCTAATTCATACTTGACACTAGCTAACCGGTCTTGCGCACCTGCGATGGCCGCCCCTCCTGATCTCAACGCCATTCTGGCAGCGCTTGGTATGTCGTGCAGACTTTTACCAGCATGACAAGCACTGTACTGACTTCTCTCCTAGCTGCCGGACGCCCGTCGACTACCCCCTCTCAGACGCCCCAGCAGCCTCCACAGGCGCAACATCCCCCTCCCCAAGGACTCCCGCCAGGCTTCCCCGGCGCAATGCCTACTGCCACTCCGCCCGCTATGCCCGGATACAACTTCCCCCCACCTACCCACACTGGCAGTCTTGATCTTAGCGCTATCAAGCCCGTGAGCTCTGGCTCAGTCAGCATCCAGGATGCGCTGGCAAAGGCACGCGGCTTTGCGGCCCAAAAGGGCCTTGCACACGAACAAGCGCGTCCAGGTATTGCTGAGCCTTGGTCTGGTTATGGTGTCCCAGCGCAAACTTACACAGCTCCAGCTTATCAAGAAGACCCGCGATTAAGCGGACGCCAGCCCTACCGACGTTCGCGGTCGCGTTCGCGATCTCCCGCGCGCCGCGAACCCGTGCGTGAAAGCTACAATCCATACCGCGATGAGCGCCGTGATGAACGTCGGGGTGCCTATGGACGTGAACGTGATCGCTCTCCTCCTAGGCGTGACACCTTCTCTCCTTCGCAGCAGTACGGGCAAGCGCGTTCGCCCCCTGCTAATGACAACTCTGAGGTGATTCTCATTGACTCTTCTTTGGTTGGCCTGGTCATAGGGCGTCAAGGTGAGAGTCTCCGCCGCATTGAACAAGAATCACAGACGCGCATTCAATTTATCAACGGCCCCGAGTCTGGACCTCAGCGCGAATGTCGTATCACCGGTAGCCCGGGTGCTCGTATCAGTGCTAAACGCGAGATCAACCGTATCATCGAAGAGAATGGCGGCAATCCCGCTCGTGAGACTGGCCGCAATGCACGAGCTGCGGCTACCAAGATGGTTGGTCAGCAACAGCCCGCCCTTAGAGAGGGTGAACAATCTTCGCAAATCATGGTGCCTGATCGTACTGTTGGTCTCATCATCGGTCGTGGTGGTGAGACTATCCGTGATCTACAAGAGCGCAGTGGCTGCCACGTCAACATTGTTGGTGAAAACAAGAGCGTGAATGGTCTGCGACCTGTGAACCTCATCGGAAGTCCTACTGCTGCTGCCCATGCCAAGGAACTCATCATGGAGATTGTCGACAGTGACACTAAGCAAATGGAAGGCGGCGGCGCCGCACAATCAGCGCCACAACAACAATTCAACAATAGGCGTGACAATTTCGATCCGTACGGTGGAGGTGCTGCTGGCGGTGCCGGAGCCGGCAAAATCAACGACAGTATTCAGGTTCCCTCTGATGCTGTTGGCATGATTATTGGCAAAGGTAACAACACTACTTCGGACATGCTGAGGTTGACATATTAACAATCCATAGGCGGTGAAACCATCAAATCAATGCAGTCTGATACTGGTTGCAAGATTAACGTGTCTCAAGCTTCCGGCGCTGACATTGAGCGCGAGATTGGCCTTGTCGGAACCCGTCAAGCCATTGAGGATGCTAAGCGAGCTATCTGGGAGAAGGTGGATCAAGTGGTAAGTTTGTTCGCTGTAGGCGATGATTGCAGGTTACTAATACGAGACAGCGAGAGAAGAACAATTCACGACGACGTGACAATGGAAACAACGACAACGGATACTCACATCAGCAGACACCTTCATATGGACAAACCGCCGCACCCGCACAGCAGCCTCAGGCGGCTGCACCTGCTGCTGCAGGTGCTGCTGGCGCTGCTGACCCATACGCTGTCTATGGCGGCTACCAGAACTACCTTGCAATGTGGTATGCGTCCATCGCACAGCAACAACAGGGTGGTCAAGGAGCTCAAGGACCTCCAGGCGCATAAGCGCCACATAGTTGCCGTGACCGATGCACATCTTGCTGAACTTCGCCGAATGCTGCCTGTTTGCATGACCGATGCTTGGAATTTTGCTGCGCCTGGCATGATGCTCCGATGACCTGGACTATCTTCGATCTATTCTTGACTTGCGCGTAGCCGGACTCGCCTTGTTGCATGATATTTATGCACTGAGTGCTCATCCGTTGAGCTTCTTCTTCTTCTTGCGCCTGGGCTTACTGCGGCATAGCCTATGGCCCTTTCTACGGTCCGATATCGTCGTCGCTGCCACTGCGTTCGTGAGGTGATCATTACTTCATCTATGCTCTTTTATGGATGACTCCTGCAAGCCCTCAAGTCTGCACACAAGTCGATGGCTGTGCTTACTTTACGCCTGCTACGTCTTGATCGACAGTACATCATCTGCTCTCTTAGAGCTATCAGGCAAAGTTCGCCGTCTATGTCTGCACGTCTGTCATGATGCTGCAATTGGTGCAGACTTCGTTGTGGACAGTACGCAGACTTCCATCACCAAAAGCGTTCATTGTCTTCATGCATATATACTCGCGTACGCAAGCCTAGGCTCGATTGCCACTTACAAAGTGTGGAGGAGGGCCTACGTCTGCTTTCGTTGGACATTGACATTGGCCTTGAATAGTCACGTTTATGAACGTTGGACTCGTTCAATCATCATTTGTATAGTAGTTCTCGAAAAACATAGTTGCTGTACGCAGCGGCTTCCAAGAAAATTAATTACATCACTTTTGTTCCCCCACTGTGACGCTTCAGATGACAAGCACAGCGGCAATCTTAACTGACATAACACAGCCTAGCGAATTGTTCGGCACACTCCTTCTTTTTCAGAGCAGCGGACCTCGCCATACCAGACGGAGCAAACTGACGGCTCACGTGCCTATCGCGTCGCTGCGGGGTGGGGCTATGGAGGGGCAGGAACGCGACTACGGCCATCGGCGAGCTCCTGCACGCGGAGCATCTGCACCTAGACCGCGTGCGAAGATAAGACACAAACAAGTCGACGCTGATTCGTCCAGGTATTCTAACGATCAACTAACTCATGTAATAGATGTGCTCCATGCCGCGGTACACACACTTGTTCATATCTAGCTTGCTTATTCCCCACAAGCACGTCGGACGGACAGGACCCTGAACAGCTAGACAGACGGGCAAGCCTGTGATACCAAGCAACCTTTGTGACATTTGTTTCCTTTCTCTCTCGTTCTCTCTCTCTCTCGCTATTCTCTTGCTCTGTTATCCATCTCTTCTGGCGTGTCGACACTTCTGGGTCTTGTTTTTCTTTTTTTCCCCAAGAGACTATACAGCAAGGAGTGGCAAAAATGGCGCCGGGTCTCATTTCCCCCCAACCGGCTGTGTCAAACGATGCGACCAGGTCGCTGAACCAGGTCACGGCGGATTACGATGATACCCTCAGATTCTATCTGAATGGCACCAAGGTGGTGTTGGACACCGCGGATCCTGAGGTTACGCTGCTGGAATACCTGAGGGGAATTGGTTTGACGGGAACCAAGTTGGGATGTGCGGAAGGAGGGTGTGGTGCTTGTACTGTGGTATGTTTGACACAGAATTCCGAAACAGCAAAACGATCAGTTTTGGAGACTGACAAACTTGTTAGGTTGTATCGCAGCTCAATCCTACAACGAACAAGATATACCACGCCTCAGTAAATGCATGCCTTGCACCACTCGTCAGCGTAGACGGCAAACACGTTATAACTGTGGAGGGAATTGGGAACGTAAAGCGACCACATCCAGCACAAGAGAGGATAGCAAAGGGCAATGGCAGTCAGTGCGGGTTCTGCACACCAGGCATCGTCATGTCTCTATATGCTCTCCTTCGCAACAACGTTGGACCGAGCGAACTCGAGGTTGAGGAGGCGTTCGATGGCAACCTCTGTCGGTGTACTGGATATAGGCCGATATTGGACGCGGCACAGAGCTTCAGTGTGAAGTCGGGCTGCGCAAAAGCAAAGGCCAACGGTGGAGGGGGATGCTGTATGGACAAGGACGGTGCGAACGGCGGAGGCTGCGGCGGCGGTAAGAGCCTTGACGAGGATCAACCAATCAAGCGATTCACACCACCTGGGTTCATCGAGTACAAGCCAGACACAGAGTTGATATTCCCTCCACAGCTACGGAAACACGAGTTCAAGCCGTTAGCATTCGGCAACAAGAAGAAGAGGTGGTACAGGCCGACGACATTGCAGCAATTACTGGAGATCAAGGATGCATATCCGTCAGCGAAGCTCATTGGTGGCTCGACCGAGACACAAATTGAGATCAAGTTCAAAGGCATGAACTACAATGCCTCAGTGTTCGTTGGCGATATTGCGGAACTACGGCAATTCAAGCTCCATGATGATCATCTAGAGATTGGCGGAAACGTTGTTCTCACTGATTTGGAGGAGATATGCAAAGACGCTCTTGAGCATTATGGACCGATACGAGGCCAGCCATTTGCAACTATCCTCAAGCAAATACGATATTTCGCGGGGCGCCAGATTAGGAATGTGGGTACACCAGCTGGTAACCTCGCAACAGCAAGCCCTATCTCGGATCTGAATCCTGTGTTTGTTGCTACCAATGCGACGCTCATAGCGAAGAGCCTCAAGGAGACGACTGAGATCCCCATGTCGACGTTCTTCAAGGGATACAGGCAGACTGCTCTGCCTCCAGATGCCATCATCGCCGGTTTGAAGATCCCCGTTGCGAAAGAAAAGGGCGAATACATTCGTGCGTACAAGCAGGCAAAGAGGAAAGACGACGACATTGCAATTGTGAATGCTGCTTTAAGGATATCACTGGACAATGAGCATACAGTCGAGAGTGTGGATCTCGTGTACGGCGGCATGGCACCTATTACGATCCATGCGAAGAAAGCAGGGGAGTTTCTTCAAGGCAAGAAGTTCTCCGAGCTGTCGACGCTCGAGGGCGTCATGGACAAGCTTGAAGAAGATTTTGATCTGCGCTTTGGTGTCCCGGGTGGTATGGCGACATACAGGAAGTCACTCGCGCTCGGCTTCTTTTACAAGTTCTACCATGAGATTCTAGCCGAGCTGCACGCTGAGGAAGTCGAGGTCGACGCCCAGGCAATTGGCGAGATTGAAAGAGATATCAGCAAGGGCAAGAAGGATGACAAGGCTGCTGAGGCTTATATCCAGAATGAGGTCGGACAGTCGAAGAACCATGTCGCAGCTATGAAACAGTGTACTGGAGAAGCGCAGTATACGGACGATATACCACTACAGCGGAACGAACTATATGGTTGCTTGGTACTCTCGACAAAAGCGCATGCCAAGTTGCTCTCGGTCGATGCAGAACCAGCACTGGACCTACCTGGCGTTGTTGCGTACGTCGATCATAACGATCTGGCATCTCCGGAAGCCAACTGGTGGGGCGCGCCGTCTTGTGATGAGACATTCTTCGCTCTCGACGAGGTCTTTACTGCTGGCCAGCCGATCGGTATGGTTCTGGCTGATACAGCGAAACATGCAGAGCAAGCTGCGCGAGCTGTCAAAATTGAGTACGAAGACCTTCCGGCTATATTCACGATTGAAGAAGCCATTGAGAAGGAAAGCTACTTTAACCACTTCCGCTATATCCAGAAAGGAGACACGGAAAAGGCGTTCGCCGAGGCTGATCACGTCTTCACTGGTGTTGCGCGCATGGGCGGCCAAGAGCACTTCTACTTGGAGACTCAGGCATGTCTAGCAGTGCCAAAGCCTGAGGATGGCGAGATGGAAATTTTCAGCAGTACACAGAACCCAGCAGAGACGCAAGCGTATGTATCCAAGGTCGTCGGTGTCGCTGCCAACAAGATTGTCACCCGTGTCAAGCGCATGGGCGGTGGCTTTGGTGGTAAGGAAACACGTTCAGTCCAGCTTGCTGGTATCGTGGCGTGTGCAGCGAACAAGGTTCGTCGACCTGTGCGCTGCATGTTGAATCGAGACGAAGACATCATGACATCTGGACAACGACATCCCTTCCTCGCTCGCTGGAAGGTCGCTGTAAACAAAGACGGTAAACTTCAAGCCCTTGATGCAGATGTCTTTTGCAACGGCGGTTGGAGCCAGGATCTTTCTGGTGCAGTCGTCGAGCGGTCTCTGTCCCACATTGACAACTGCTACTCAATACCCAACATCCACGTCCGCGGGCGTGTTGCGAAAACAAACACAGTCTCCAATACCGCATTCCGAGGCTTCGGTGGACCACAGGGTATGTTCATTGCCGAGACGTACATGGAAGAGATTGCGGACCATCTCAACATACCCGTGGAGAAGCTACGAGAGATCAATATGTACTCTCCCGAAACCAACATGACAACTCATTTCAACCAGGAGATCAAGGACTGGTACGTTCCCCTCATGTACAAACAGGTCCAAGAGGAATCAGCATACGTACAACGACGCAAGGATATCGAGGAATGGAACAAAACGCACAAGTGGAACAAACGTGGTCTCGCCATTATCCCCACAAAATTCGGCATCTCTTTCACCGCACTCTTCCTGAACCAAGCCGGCGCGCTTGTCCACATCTACCATGACGGCAGTATCCTCGTCGCCCACGGCGGAACAGAAATGGGCCAGGGTCTCCACACAAAGATGACGCAAATCGCCGCCGAGACCCTCGGCGTCCCCCTCTCCGACGTCTTCATCAGCGAAACAGCGACAAATACCGTGGCAAACAGCTCCTCAACCGCTGCCTCGGCATCCTCCGATCTCAACGGCTACGCCATTCACAACGCGTGTTTGGAACTAAACGAGCGCCTTGCTCCTTTCAAGGAGAAGTTGGGTAAAGATGCTACAATGAAGGATCTGGCTCATGCTGCGTACTTTGCTCGTGTCAATTTGTCTGCGCAAGGATTTTACAAAACACCTGATATCGGATACGTCTGGGGCGAAAACACGGGCCAGATGTTCTTCTACTTTACACAGGGTGTTGCGGCTGCCGAGGTGGAGATTGATACGCTGACTGGTGACTGGACGACACGGCGTGCGGATATCAAAATGGATGTTGGGAGGAGTATTAATCCTGCTATTGACTATGGTCAGATTGAGGGAGCGTTTGTGCAGGGTCAGGGACTGTTTACTACGGAGGAGTCGCTGTGGTTGAGGGGCACGGGTGGGGTTGCTACGAAGGGGCCGGGTAACTATAAGATTCCTGGTTTCAGGGATATTCCGCAGGAGTTTAATGTGAGTTTGTTGAAGGATGTGAATTGGGAGAATCTGAGGACTATTCAGAGGAGTAGGGGTGTTGGTAAGTTTTATTCCTTTTCTTCTTTTCTCTCTTTTTTTTTGCATTGGCTAACTGATGTTATAGGCGAGCCACCACTCTTCATGGGAAGCGCTGTGTTCTTCGCTATTCGCGATGCGTTGAAAGCGGCGCGCGCACAATTTGGCGAAACATCGATTTTGCATCTTACTAGTCCGGCGACAGTCGAGCGCATCAGGGTCAGCTGTGCGGATCCGATTCTTAAGAGGGCGTGGGTGGAGCCCAAGGAAGGGGAGAAGAGTTTCTTTATCAGTATATAGTGAGGGCGTTTGATGGACCATTTATGAATGGTATGGATGGGTTACAACGTCAATGCGTTGGTTCTGAGTTACTGATTTGATGGACATGCTGGTGGTAAGACGCAGGCACAACGCTCTCGAATTACACTATGTTGTATCTTGATTCTAAGTTATGTTCGGATAAAACCCTTGTTACTTGTTCGTTATAGCTAAATATTGTTCTGTTTGGTAATATACATACTTGTTAGCTGCACAGGTGGGCCGATGGAGCCTTGCAGTGAGGGACGTTGGATAGTGTGCACCCCCGCTTTACGCGATGCCGGTTGAAGTAAGAGAGTATGCCGTGGCGCAGCCTGACACTGCATCGTTCAGCTCTTCAGGGAAGGCAGCTACTTCATATTCACCCACCAGCGGCGGCCAGAACAGATTTCACTATCGCTTTTTGTTGAGCTACAGCCTGATGGCGTCCATAGAAGCCGGCGAAGTCGAGCAGTCACCCCACTCGTGCCATTATTGTCAGGCAGTTACGATCAGCTTCAAGAGCAGTTTCAACAGGCAATTTTTCATTCTTGAAAACGGCACGCTAAACATCACTTATGGACGAGCTCGACATGCTGCAGCTAATGGATGCAAGCTATTCGGATACCTGATGCAAGGCGCCCCAAACGGTCATGAACACGAAAACCTCCAGTATTCATACTCTTACAAGCGCTTACCAGAAAAAACTGGTGTCATAAGCTTTCTATATCCCACAACCTCGCAAGACTTCGAGATCTACGCCGCGGATGAGGCAACATCGTTCATATTCCCTGCACCGCCCAATCTATCACCAGCATCTACAAGTGCGGCCGAAGACTGGCTAGAATTTTGCGTTCAAGAGCATGAGGAGTGCAAAAGAGTCGAGAATGACTTCGTCCCACCAAGGCTCCTTCGTGTAACATGTGCTCAAGACGAGGTGCACCTTGTAAGCATGGATATCACAAAGCCGGTACCGTATGCTGTTTTAAGCTACTGTTGGGGAGGCGATCAGCTCTCCAAGACAGTAAAGAGTAACGTCGGAATAGTCCCACGAGCGATAAAAGACCTACCGCAGACGATCCATGATGCCATTCTTGTGACTCGACAACTCAAGCTCGAATATCTCTGGGTTGATAGTATGTGTATCATACAAGACAGTGCAGAGGACAAAGATGCGCTCATCGGCCAGATGCACAGGATATTTGCGTGTGCAGAAGTCACTATCGCCGCCAGCAAAGCCTCGAGATGCACTGAAGGATTCCTCGCTCCTAGAACCAACGGACCACAATTTTACGTCGCCATTCAGGTTCCCACAGAGACAAATAATGCCAGATCAGGCAGGGTTATACTTATACCCCCTTCAAAGCGACATGTTGAGCCACTCGTCACACGTGCATGGACACTTCAGGAGATCCTCCTTTCAAGACGCATCCTCTCCTACGGAAGCCGGCAATTGCGCTGGTACTGCGGCGGACATGAGCACCATGATGGCGGCCTTATGGATCGCGATTCCTCCAGTTGGGCATCCCTCCAAACCCGACGCTTTGAGACAACGAGTCTCCAATGGATAAATATCGTAAAGCAATACACATTGCGTGAACTGTCAGAGCCTTCGGACAAATTGATCGCCATTTCTGCTGTAGCTCAACGCCTCGCTAGTCTGACTGAGGGGAGATGGGGTCGATACTATGCCGGTGTTTGGACAGAGTGGTTCTTTCAACAATTGCTGTGGGCTATATCCGAAGGCGAGATTGCGAAACGACCAGTTCGGTACCGCGCACCTAGCTGGTCGTGGGCTGCTATCGATGGGAGGCTAGATTGGCCATCGAGCGAAGACTTGATAGATGCTGAGATCTTGTGCACACTTCTCGACGTGGAGATCCAGCCGTTGAGATCTGAACAGCCCTATGGCGCAGTAACTGCCGGAAGAATCAAGGTCTATGGAGAGGTCAAACAAGTCTTGTGGTCAGCCGATCGGAAAACGGTAAAAGATGATAAAACTCAGGCCGCCGTTACTAATGGCATAATGCAGACATTTCCAGATGTGCGAGAAAATAATGCACAGGACATGACTGTTCATGTGCTGAAGGTAGCGATGTGCTCATTTGTCCACGCTTGTATCATGCGCGAGCCACGCGGACTTGGGAAGCACGTTGAAGGTATATTGTTGGAGCATATCGGTAACGAAGTGTATCAACGCGTGGGTGCAATAGGCGTACGGGGCTTCGATGAGGACAAGATATCACTGCCCGGGTGGTTGGACCAGTCGTTATCTGAGAGCATACAGTGGTGGTCCGAAGGATTTGTAAGTAAGGAGATATATATTGTTTAGCTTATGAAAGTACGATGGAGCTAATTTCAGCTCCTGGAGTGTAGCTGCGACTGTCTCTCGATATGTGAATAGACTAAAGAACTTCTCGTTCCTCTAGTTGTGGCTCAACCTAAGCTAGATCATAAAGGTAAATGAGCAGGTAGCTATGTATAACTAGTCGTTGCAAGCTCGACGATTTCGTACTTGCAAGTTCTCTTGTTGGCGAAAATATTTTTGTTGGCGTCGTTGGAGAGTGTGGAAATTGTGGTTGACTTAGGCTCGTTGGCGATGCAACGGCACACGATACGAGAATTAAGTGTCGTCATTCGGTTTTTGCATGACTCTTTCCAGATACATCATTCCAGAAAAACATGACTGGGTGGTTGAAACATTGTCCTCACAAAGCCTTTCGGAAGTGACAATTGCCGAACGCAGCCGATACTAGATCGGAGATCTAAAAACACGCTACACCAGACAGTCCAGATGTACAATCTATTATGGTTTGATACGTAGAAGGTATGTGTGATTGTAAGAGTACTTTTGATCAGCAGGTTGCTCACATTTAGGTCAGAAAAACGTGTAAGGTGTCATAGAAGCTGTTGAATGAGAACGCCTGCAGTTTTCGAACAACATCCGCGCGCAGTGATTAATCTGTTCGCCATCGCACAAAGTCGACTCAACGCCAGTAAGGCAACATATGAGTAAGCCCACAAGCGTTTCAAAAGTCAGCCCTACGCAACCCTCACAGACCACCACCTCTCAAGTTGAACCCAATCCCAGTCCCACACGTCATCATCCACGTACCACAAGTCGGCGAACTCTGACGACATCCTCTCCCCGGGAAGTTCATCTGACGAGACGATGCAACGATCATGTCAGATGAACTCACCGCTCAAACTCCCGATGAGTAAATTGTTTGCTTGCCACTGAAACCCAACTCGACGATCGAGCTGATCAGTGAACAACAAGTAGTTTTGGTGCTACGCCCGTAAAATGTCGTTACGGCTGGAGAGTATAGGCTAGCTCAAGGCCACCAAATATTGGATCAAGGCGCTAGGAAGTGTCCATTCCTATAACGGTATGCCATGGCGTTTCACGGGATGCGCGTCATCATCTTCCCGTCCGGGTGGCATGGTGGAAACGCTGGAGTGGGGTTGGGCTTCACTGGTGCACTATGTTATACAAGGGTAAAGGAGGATATTCGAAAATGGAGGGATGCGATTGGGTAGTTAGGTCAGTATATCTTCCATAAGATCAGCAGTTGAGTGTGGAGATTGCAGCACTACTGAGGTACGTTTTTACCACCGTGGTGGTTGTCAGTTGTCATTGCAGAAGTGTGCACTTGAACTCTAAATAATTCTGTCTGCCCAGGCAAATGAGACTACAAAGCGCGTAAATCTCGTCATTTGCCTTGATCTCATTTTGAGAGCAATGCAGCATGGTCTGAAAATGAATGCAAGGGAAGAAAAAAAGGCGTCTTATGAGATTACTCGGTAGCAATTCCGTGCATCTTCACTGGTAGCGGAAGCGGCTCGACGATAAGGTCAAGATCTATAAAATCGTTTCATCATGGTTGATATGATTTATTCGTGACTTCAACCATAGAAGGCGCGCTTCGGGAGGATGAAGATCAGGCTTGGCGATCTCAACAAGCTAGTTGGCAGAAGTGATGACGCTCACTGTCGTGAGATGGTGCAGGAAATCTCCCAATCGTTGGCGCGGTAACAAAAGTCCTAGGATCGAGGTGAAACTTCACAAGCAGCAATGTGATGCTTGAAGAGAACTAAATTGCATGGAACGATGCGAGGCTGCAAAGCAAGAGCGCACGCGAGCTATGATACAATGGGGGATCGATCTATGACGCCGTGGTCCGCTCACTACTCACGATGGTAGGTCCGTCTACTTTCCTGGGCCATGCTTCAGCACCCTTAGGAGGAGAATTGCGATCAGATCCACGATCAGATCCCTGACCGCGACCGCCTCTTCCCCGCCATGATGTGCCTCCACGTCCACCACCACCACCACCTCCTCCTCCTCCTCCTCGCTTTGACCTTCCATCTTGGCCCCCACCACGCCCCCGACCAACTTGAAATTGTATCCTAGTGAGCGGCTGTTCGACCCATTCTACGCCCTTTAGACCCAGATTTTGTTTCTCCCAGTCGCTGAGCTTCCAGGCTTGATAAAGGCCCATCAATCGCTGTTGGTCCACTTCTTCCTTACCAGGACCGACAGTCCGTGTCAATTTGATACCTCGTAGCTCTGGTACCCATGACTTGATGTATTCGCCATGCTTGTCGTAGTCAAGTGCTTGTTTGACGGGATTAAAGACGCGGCCCTGCCGCGGATCGTTGCCGACACCAGCGACGTATTGCCAATTGCCCCAATTGCTGGCTGGATCGTAGTCCACAAGGAAGCATTCGTACCACTCTGCTCCAATTCTCCAGTCGATGTTCAGATGAGACGAGAGGAAAGAGGCAACGTTTTGCCTTGCGCGGTTCGATGTATAGCCTGTGACGAAGAGTTCGCGGTTTGATGCGTCGATGAGACCAACCCCAGTGCGCCCTGAACGGAACCGCTGGAAGGCTTCGAGCGTCTTTACCGGATCGTCGCCTGCGCCACCGGATTTGTCTAGTCGTTTCCACTTCTTTGTTTGTGACTCTCCCTTCTGGCCTTTGATGCCACGGTCTTGTATGCCATAGAGACTGAACATCTTATATCCAAACTTCCTCATGCAAAGTCGCATATAATCTCTCCACAACAACTCGAACCGAACAGCTGCTGTTACTTCATTCTCACCTTTTCCGTAGCCATCTCTCTTTTCACCAGGGCCCCGCCCTTCCTCAAAATCCATCATCGCCCAATGGACCTGCCGGGCTGTGATATGACCTTGAGCAAGGTAGGCTGAAAGTTTGGTGCTGAAATCGAGACCAAGCATGCCATTTCTTGTCTGCTTGTAAGAACTCATAGCTCCAGAGCTGATGAGATGGTTTATGCGATCTAGACCAGCGGTTTCGCCGCCAGAGAATGGATGCGCCGATTGAGCATCTGTCGGCCATTGCGGTGGCCATGTGAGTGTGTATGTTTTATCTTTTTCGAGTGGCGATAACAGAGCTCGCTTCAACTTTTCCAAAGACGAAGGTATGGTGAATGGCTGTTTTTGCGGTGGTATGCTCGAAGGTAACGGTGGAAGTTGGGTTGGCGTAGGTAGGGTACTGCGAGGTCGATCGCGTAGCGGTTCGAGTCCTTTCCTGAACGACGTGTATACATTTGGCAGGTCGGATATGTTGTCGTAAGGTAGGTCACGACTGCGGCGAGTTAGCAAAATCTCTCTCATCAACGCGAAACAGCAATGTGACTTACTCATCTATGTAGTACTTTTCGTCGTTCCACGCCTTGAAGTCTACCCCATACTGTTCTGCGAGTTCCCTTACACTGGCCACCTCTCTTTTCTCTTCTGTGTTATCGTCATCGGTCATCCAAACCCCGCTGATCTTGCCCTCGTGCTCGTTTTGAGAATACCAGTCGATTATGTCAGAAACAACCTCGGTAGCTTTGCCCACGCGCATTTCCAATCCGGAGTTGCAGTTCAACCCTGCAAGCTTTTCCTTTAGATCCCATACTCCATCCGCTATGAATTGCACGCGATGTGGTCCTGTCCGCCATACTCGCGCGACCTCACTGCGCGCCTCCGGATATGGGCTCTTGTCGGATGGGGAGGATAGGAAACCGGATACTTCGATTTGGTTGGCAGGGAAAACGTATACGGGTAAGAGGTGCGTAAAGTTTGCGCTGCCGTGTTCCGAGGTCAACGAATCATCGCGGTGCCGTCTGTCCCCATTTGAAGAAGTTCTCGAGGAGTTTGGACGCGCGACGTGAAGGGAGGCGGCGTGAAAAGCGGGATTGTCTGAAAGGCGAACATCGCGACTGAGAACATATAGCAAAATGCGCGGGATTCGGCTTGACATAATCGGGGACTTCGGAGACTCTTCGCCAGCAGCACTAAAAGCGCGTGTGCAACAATCAGAACAAACAAATAAGTCGCAGGTGTTGCACGGCGGCCAGGAGCAACTACGTCGTAACATCAAGGTTACGATTCATAGAAGACCTGGTGGTAGTAGAGAGTCGGGAGCATTGCGGTGCCGCAGGCGATAGAGAACTTCAGGGCCTGCGGGACGTCATGACCCTATGAAGGCGACAATGGGGCTCTCACCGAAATTTCTAGGGCACGAGGCCGTTGGACACTAAAAGGTGCCCTAAATGTCATCTGTCAGCCATATCAGGTATTCTCCACCGGAAGGGGTGCAGATAGTCGAAACTGAGGAGATCCGGTTCGAGATTGGTGATGCTTGCTGCAGCATCGTCAACCAGGATTATGACGTGAGGGACGACTTAGTGCGGCGCCACAATTCGCTATGGCCGCTGCAGGGACACAAAACGAGCGACTTGGGGACGGGCCGAGCGTTCGTAGAAAGGATAAAGCTGGCGATTGTCGTGCTGTCATGGAAGCACGGAGAGATCGCGAGACGTGCATGCATGCGCCATGCCGTGCCTGGTTAGGGGTCATGAGAGTTCTAGACGGTTCGGCGCCCAAAAGAGCCGTGCAGGGGCCGCGAATCGTTCATCTTAGGAGTGTTGATCGTGCAGCTTGATCTCGATATTCGTCGATTTGGAGCGGAAATCGCGTACCAGGTACCGCAAGGGGCACGTGGCTGTTAGCCGACTGGGGATATGACATATGACACTTGGGTTGCTCGCCGTCCTCCGATGTCTTGCCTCCACGCACAGCTTTGATCAAAGACTCCTTAATGCAGTAACACCTCGCTTGCCATATACACAGTAGTATGCTGCACATCGCCCACCATTACCAAGTGCTTGTAGTGATGAGTGTGCAGCATCTATATGCCGTCTTTGAATTCGTGGTCCAATAGGTGGAAAGCTCTGCATGAGTTATTGAGTGAGCAAGGTATCACAGACATGCCTGTCGATGAAAAGAATTAGTCTTGCCGATGGTTGTGGTTGATGAATGCGTTGGCTATGAACGGGGCTGACTTGTAGGAACTTGCAGTAGAGTCGGAGATCGCTGCTCAGGTCAGCCCGCAGGAAGGCAATAAGCGTGCCGAGGCACGTAACCGATAGATGTTTACTTTTTTCGCATAATTCAAGGCACAAGTCTTTTATCCTTGTAATAGGATTGGATGTCAGAGACTGGCCTAAGGAAAATGTGTTATTTAGACACGTCTTCTCTCTGGTTCATATATTGTACCGAATAGGGTATAGCGTATGTTCAACCCACCCTTTCATGACTGTATCTTAGGATTTCATGGTACACGCCATTGACACACCCCGCAAAGCCTTTACCCACACGTATATTCAATACCAATAAGCTTACGAGTAATACGTACTGGGTGTAGTTCAACCTGCTACCTTCAACAGATTCATTCTATCCAGACGTCTTCATGTCGAAAAGATCAGCTATAGCTTGACAGGATGTTCATGCGCTATATTAGAGACCTGGGACTGCTGTTGGAACCAAACCAAGATTCCCTGAGTGGATTTGGAGGACTTATGTTTGTAGTGAAATAGCGTCTAAGAACGAGCCTCCTGCGGCTATGAGACAGAACATGCCATATCTTGGACTATCTTTGCCTTCAGAATGTAGTTGCAGGTCTGTTTTACAAATAGTGTGAGGCAGAAGCGACATGCGTCGTATCTACTACATCAGTCACTTACGTATATAGCCATCGAGCTTGCCATCCAATGGGTAAAAAGAGCTAGTACAATGGCCTCTCAAGGCTAAGGATCTGTAAGCTTGGGGAATTGTTATACCTAACAAGTCCTTAGGGCTCACAAGGTATGTCTACGAAGCCTAACTAAAGGAAGGTGAAGTAATAACAAGCTTAACGGAGATGTGAAAGAAGAGAGAAAAGGATTTGTACGACAAGGGCTACTAGAATAGTGCTTCATGTACAATCAAAGTTTTTCAATACTATCATTAACATATATTCGTTCCCCTAGTGAAGTTACTCAACATGCGTTTCTGACTGTTGTGACGCGCCTCGCAAGCCTTGACGCCGCATGGTCTGATGATCACCCCATGTTGACAATCAAGCCACCCGTAATCCATTGTCTTCAGTTACCAAGATCGGTAAGCCTTTCTAGCAGACGGTGCGATATACGCCATCAGATGACGGTCTCTGCGCCTTGTGCTTGTGCTCTTTCCGCAGTCCCTTATTGGCATGCTGCTTCTCGATGCTAGGACTGGCACCAGGTTGGAACGCCGAAAGATCAACCGCATCCGTCTTCATCAGCATCTCCGTGACGCCACATATGTCAGTGACTAGCCTGTCGATCATGTCAAGCGACAGGCTCTCCCTGACGACTACTCTGAGGATTTCGGTCTTCTCCTCGCCTGGTGGCAGCGGGTAGTCTGCATGCGAGGTTAGTCACGTTATACCCAATAGATTAGATATAGTCTTACTGGGGATGATGTATTGCTTAGCCCGAAGCAGATTGCTGACCGCTTCTTGCTTGACATGGGGGAATTCCTTGTGGAACTCGTCTGTGAGAGTAAATGCAACGACGGGTAAACCGGCATTGTAGTCTGAGCTTGTTTCGCCTTCTTCGTATGGCTTCTTGCCCTGCTCGAACTTGAGATCGCCCTTCTTGCGGTGAATGTCGCTGACGCAACGGTACCAGCCCTGAATCGTAATGTCAGTAAGTCTTCTTGTGTTACCCAACGATTTGACGTCGTACCGTATGCTCCAGCGCCCTGCTCAATAGACGTGCATTAGCCAACATGTTTTCCATAATGGCACGGTATCCCGAGAACCCTAGATGGATCAAGTTGTAGTATTGCGCGATGATCTGAGCTCCAGGACGTGAGAAGTTCAGGGTGTATGACTCTTCTGTTCCACCCAAGTAGTGAAGCTCAAAGATCAGGTGCTTGGGCAGGTAGCTTTCGTCTCGCCAGATGATCCATCCGACACCAGCATACACGAGACCAAACTTGTGACCACTGGTGTTGATGGATTTGACTCGCGGTAGCTCAAAGTTCCACTTCTTGCCAGCTTTCGCGTGGGTGAAGGGGGCGATGAAGCCACCAGATGCAGCATCTACGTGGATGGGAATATCGTTGCCGGTCTCCTTCTCGAAGGCGTCGAGAATATCGGAGATTTCCTCAACAGGTTCGTAATGTCCAGTGTATGTGGAACCAAGGATGACAAACACACCGATTGTGTTCTCGTCGATGTTCTCCTTCACCAACTTTGGGTCCAGACGGTAGGATGAGTCTTCGCTTACGGGAAGAATGCGAGATTCAACTTCGAAGTACCTAGCAAACTTCTCAAGAGCGACTTGTGCGTTTGCGCCCATGATGATGTTTGGATTTGAAGTGTCTTTGCCCTCAGCCCTTCTCTTCTCTTGCCAGCGACGCTTCATGGCAAGTCCACCAAGGTGAATAGCTTCGCTAGAACCAGTAGTTGCCGATCCGATGGCTTTCTCGCCCTTCTGTGCGCCCCACATGTTAGCAATGATGGATACACATCGTGCGTGCATGTCCATCATTGCTGGGTACTCGTCAGCATCCGACATGTTCTTCGACAAATTCTCAATCATGAGCTGTTCGGCCTCCTTCTCCATGTACGTTCCGACGAATGAAGCCAAGTTCAACTGGGGTCGTCCGTCAAGATCAAGCTCGTCCTTGAGTAGCTGGTGCACGACATCGGCAGGAGCGCCATCGTGCGGGATTTTGAATTTTGACAACTCGGTGCCAGCGGCATAGCGACTCGAGTAAGGTGTGATATGTGAGGTTGCCCGGTTCGCGGACTTGTGTCCTCCGGCCTTGTGAATTGGGTGGTCCTTTAGTGTCTCAAGGAGCTCATCCGTGTCTACATGTCTCGCGAGCCCGGCCATTGTGATGAATGTTTGGAGGTAGTTACGTTGGTAGGGGTTGAGATTGATGCAAAGTTTGCAAGCATCAGGCAGGACATATCAGTTTTATACGACCAGAAGTGTTTGCTGGCACACGTTGACAACGTACATACGCATGACGACACACTACGTCCGTTGTCGCTCACACGCTCACGTTGGCCATGCAGCCAAAATGGAATATGCAGACCAAGCAGAACCCGCATTGAAATGCTTGACATTTGCTTGGTGAAAAGCTTGTTTCTGGTAGTGAATGGATCTTGTGGGACGTGTCATGACCAATTAAGGAGCCGTTTTCAAGTTCCGCAACGGGAGTCGGCTAGGGATTTCAACCGCGGGACTGGCAAACAATGGGATCAAACACGCGGCTTTCTATGGGACTGGCCAATCTGGCCTCATACCTTGCAGCGAAAGCAAAGCAGGAAAATAACGCATAGTGACGAATCTCGTACAGACCAAAAGCCGGAAGTAATAGCCTTCATGCACATTGATGGGTCAATGACGGAATTCTGGCTGTCACCCGGTCCGTCGTTTCGCCGACAGCGCGCCGTCACGTGACAGAGTGCTCAACTGAACAGCACCAAATCTGCCATATCTGATAATATCCCAACAAACCTTTCGGAGATCTTAGCGGCATCGGATGTGACTCCGTCAGACTCTCCCAAAGCTCTGATGCAGGCTTACCTGGTTGATGGCTACGAAACGCTCAAAGTTTCGGGTGGTGAGATGGGATTGGTGATCATGACGTAGTCACGTCATCGCCATCACATCCGTGGAACGCGGGGAAGATCGACTGACGCGTCCTCACAGTCTGGACAAGACGGTACGCGGCCTCGGTGCCTTGACGGTGTGTAGAGAATATACCTTCAAATTAAGGGTCTATATTTGCAAAGCAGTAGAGCTCGAGTGTTTGCTGCTATTTCTAACCACTTCATCAAGCACAATTGTTGTTGTTTGAGGTTGGTCCGCCTTGTAGTCCGAAGCCCAAGAAGCGGGTCACCTACCGAGAGCTCCGCCCCAATAACGTTGCCACGCAGTGGTGTTGTAATCGACTCGTCTTACTCTTTAGCTTGGTTGCCTAGCTACTCATTACAGTACTTGTGCTCCCCTACCATTCTTGCTCGTTCACCCAATCTCCATCAATCACCAAGTCAACATGCGATTCTTACGCGTTGTACCAGCCTTGCCTCTGGCGACTGCATTCGTCATTACCGAGCCAGAAGTCTTCTCAAACATCAACATTGAGAAGTCTGGAAAGTCCCTTGTCGACAACGCTCATACTGTTCTCGACAACGCTCAAAATGTCATTGACGATGCATTCAGCAAGGTCAAGGACAGCGCCAAGGACGTCTACAGCAAGATTCACCATGCTGGTGCCGACGTTGAGTCGTGGTTAGAGGGCTCTCAATTCGACGACAGCGTCGTTGACTTTGAGAGTCCTGAGCACCCTCCTCATGATGGACCGCCACACCATGGCGGACCTCACCACCCTCCACACGACCAAAAGCCGAACCGCACGGTCTACGAGCTCATCAACGAGAGCAAATACACTACAAAGCTTGCAAAGTGGATCAATGAGTTCGACGACATTGTGGAGGCGCTTAACAGCACCAAGGCCAACTACACAGTCTTTGCCCCCACAGACGAGGCCTTTGAGAAGATTCCCGAGCATCACCACAAGCCTTCCAAGGAAGTCTTGAAGGACATCCTGCTGTACCATGTCACCGACGACTTGTATCCTGCTGGTCGCGTACTCCACACATACACTATCCCAACTTTGTACGCTCCAAGCAAGAACCTAGGTCACTCGCAGCGCCTTACTGTCCGCGTGACACTCAAGGGTCCTGCGATCAACTTCTACAGCCGCCTCGTAGCAGTAAACATTTTCGGAACCAACGGCGTCGTCCACGGTGTTGACTCCATCCTCGTACCACCTCCGAACGTCGCCTCCATCATCGACTTACTCCCTGGCGAGTTCAGCACTCTTGAACTCGGTCTCACAAAGACAGGTATCTATGAGAAGATGAACAGCACCGAGTACGAGCACAACGGCGGTACATTCTTCGCGCCCTCCAACTTTGCGTTCCAGAAGCTTGGAGCGCGTGCCAACGCCTTCTTGTTCTCAAAGTATGGCGAGAAGTACCTGAAGGCTCTTCTAGAGTACCACATCGTCGTTGATCAGACACTTTACACTGATGCCTTCTACGATGGGCGTAAGGACGACAAGGAGACTGTTGAGGAGCGGCCAGGAGGCTACCACTACGATCTCCCTACTGCTCTTTGCCACAAGAACCTCGCCGTTGACGTTGGTCGCTACGGACCTTTTGTCGAGATCAGGATCAACGGCTTCTCGCGTGTCACTGTTCATGACGGTGTAGCTAGCGACGGTGTCATCCAGGTCGTCTCCAACGTCCTGATCCCGCCCAAGACTTCTGGTGGCGAGCAGAGCTTTTGGAAGGGTGAGGAGCTCGACGTCGAGGACCTGAAGGAGCGTCTCCAGCCTCTTGTTGAGAACATGGAGTTGTAGATCAACAACTCTTATTCGAGCCTTGAAATTTGTTACCTTCTTGCTGCGAGACGATCTTTACGACATATTCCTTGTATAATAACTTTCCCTCCAAGCGGAGTGGCTACTTCACACTAACATGTGTATGGCTCAGATAGCGAAACAACAAACGAATACAAACATGACACCATATGTTGCGCTTACAATCGTGATATTGCCACTACTGATGTCTTTCATCTAGTCTAAGCTAAGTTTGAAGTCCATGTGTGCAGGCCACCATTCCTTCTAATAGAGGACTGTAATGTATTCAGTTCATCATAGTCTGGTTGTAGTTACCGTCACTATACATTTCGCGTAAGTAGCAGCAACCACACAGTTAATGCTCCAGCCTAAAGGCGATATTGTTGGATCTCATTTTATCGCAAGACTTAAACGCGAGGTGTGTGTCTATACCGTACACAAAAGCAAACCAGAGTCATGAGTAGCAAATACCTCTACAATGACCAATTTCTACGAGAAGTCCTCGCCTCCTTCTTCAATCGTGTTTTTGACCCGCAATAGAAGTGTAGTCTTCCACTTGTCAAGCTTAGTGAGCTGGTCAAAATTGAACAACTGTGACAAATCAGTACGATGCGCATTTATGAATGTGTGCCAATTGAAGAGAACATACCTTCTCAGAAAACGCCTCCTGATCACCGTCTTGCACTGCAGCCGCCAAGTCAACAAGCAGTGCGTGTTCCCTTTGCTGCTGGAAGCTTGGGTCCAGCTCTCTATACCTGTCAAGCGCAGTGTTGACACCGACCTGGTCGCCTGTGCATAGCTGGCAGATACCAGCCTTGAGTAGGTACTCCTTGACGGACCAGCGCATAAGGTTATTAGAAATCGAGGTTCTGGCAACCTTCTCGTAAATTTCGATGGCTTTGTAGTAGTCCTTGCCTTCTAGAGCGACGAGGTCGGCGGTCTTGAGCCAAAGCTTGTTGGCAAGTGCTTCAGCATTGTCACTCTCGTACCAGCCAGCCGCTTCCTCGTATGCGGCTGCAGCTCGGGTGTTGTCGCCGAGCTCGACTTCGTAGAGCTCTGCAAGATTCTGCTTGTGGGTGGCTGCACGGCGGAAGTTGCCCTTGCTGCAGTAATGCGCAATGGCTTTGTCTAGACACCGCGCAGCTGCTTCTGGGTCATCTTTGCGGTAGGCCTCTGATAATAAATCAGTCACAGTCGTTTCAAACGTAGAAGGACATTTGAGCGAAGAAACTTACTGAAGGCGTCTGTAAGCGTGTTTGCTTCGTCATCAGGCTCGTTCAGATTCTGACGTTGTACCGATGCCGCCTTTTCAAAAGCCTCGCCTGCCTCCTTGCCTAGAACATGTTAGTTCTTAAGACGGGATCGTTTTCCAGCACGCATCTGACCATACCCATCTTTTGCATCCGGAACGCATTTGCTGCGGCGATGAACTGATCTGCGGCTGCCTCATCTATCACGTGCGTCAGTCCAAAGGCGCATATATGCTACTTTTCAGATCATACACTTGTCTTGCTTGTTGCTGAAGAAGCTGAAGCCACCAGATGCCTTCTGCAACGATGCTTCTGCCTGTTGTCACGTCAATATCAGTTATCTGCTTTGTGGCTGAGTCTTGGAAGGCCCCACCTGTCGCAGCAGCGCTCGTGGATCGCCGGCCATGTTTGCTGAGTTGTCGAGTGCGGAGGTTGTTTGCAGGAGAGGGAGGGTCAGTATGAGATATGACTGTATAGGCAGACGTTATGTTGAAACTTTGGTCGAGACAGGTGGCTGCACTTGCTGTCTCAATGAGCGATGACGACCCACGTTGGTCCATGCGAGAGGGCTGTGACCTCGGCGGCGGCTTTACCACTTCCGCACTAGTGTTTGCAGCCCGCCTCAAGCTTCACGACGTTGCATTCACAGCAGCGTCGAGCGGTCCGCACGAAACATGGCTACACGTCGCGCATTCGCACCCTCAAGGTTTTGCAGTCCTTTACAACGCCTGCAAACACGCTCATACACGCCTTCGCCTCTACGTCCATACCAAAACCGAGGCGTACATCCCGACGAGCTTGAAAAGCTTCTAGCAGAGCCCACATGGTCCGTCGAATCTCTCCTGCCACCGAAGACACGCGCTCCCGACGCTCCCCAGATCACCTCTCAGCAGCTTCATCATCTACTACGACTATCCGCTCTCCCGCCGCCGGAAACGCCCGAACAAGAGCAGAAGATGCTGGACACACTGGCAGCACAACTCCACTTTGTGGGCAAGATACAGGAGGTGGATACAACGGGTGTAAAGCCTCTTCGGGCGATACGTGACGAGTCAAAGGCTGCGGAAGAAGAGCAGACTATCACCTTGGAGACACTAAAGGACGCCCTGGGCAAAGAGAAGGTCGTAGGCCAGCATCACAAGCGGTTACAACGAGATGCTACGCCGGTTGACGCTCAAGATGTTGAGGACTGGGATGTGCTGGGCTCGGCTGAGCGAAAGGCCGGTAAATATTTTGTTGTCGAGAGCGAGAGGCCGCAGGAATAAGTCTTTCATACGACTTTGCACATGTCTAGAACCAGAGCCATCGGTGCACGATGAGATGTGCACGATGAGATGTGCATGACTACGAATGGTATACGGCTACGAAGGACATCAGGACGAGCGGGAAGCAGCGCCCATACTTGTTTGCAACGTTCGTATCTTCGTTGGTAAACAAGTAAACTCCAAGGACCAGGGATAGTGTCAATCCAGAGAAACACAACATCAGCCTCCAGATGACAACCGTCGTGAATGGGAGACAACAAGAACCAACAACAAGCCAAAGATTCATTCACCAGAGACCGGCCTCCTTCCTGCAATTTGTGCAACGCTTAACGACATGCGCTTCCACATCACAGCCACAAAAGGGCGCCTCATCCATACCGTCGAATTCTGGTGTCGACAGCCGACTCAGCCTAGGTGTCGGAGGAGGTATAGGGCCTGCGAAGGAATTCACAGCTGTTTTCGTCTTCAAAGGCAGTCCTTCGCTCGACTTTGCTTCGGCATGAAGGATCACCGACTTTGATCTAACTTTGGACGAACGCTTGGCGGAAGTCACGTGTAACTCCGAGCTGGGTTCCGCGACTTTCCTTCGAGGTGCGGGGTGAGATTGTGACGAGACTTGTTCAAAGCTGCTTTGTGGGTATGAGTCTTCATCTGCTTTGGGGTATAGGACGAAGTCGGTGTATCCCTGGACTGGTGGTTCAACCTTCCAATCCGCCCAGCGGCGACGACGAGATTCCGCGATCTGCACATTGCTTCCATCGTGGTACGTGGTCTGACGGTACTCGTGCGTATCTTGCTTCTTTAGTAGAAAGGTTGATGCCTGGAGAGACGACTGCATGGATGGCGTCGACGGCATGGTGACAAGATGGTCCAACCGGCACCATGAAATATCAGGAAAGAGTTGGAAGTGGTCTTCAATGACTTTTCAACACCTTCAGACCGGTTCTGAGATGAAGAAGAGATGTGGTGGGGTGGTTGAGCGGAGAGAGTAGTGGGGGGAAAGAACGATGAAGGGTCCCAGAGGTGGGTGGTGGGCGGTGCGAGTATATACAGTGCGGGATCAACTCGCCAAGCCCCATCTCGCCTGACACCCTAGACCTCCTGCACTACCACCAAACCCCTTGTGCACTCTGTTTCCCTATGCCAATCGAATCCGAAGCTCTCAGTCGGTATGGAGAGACTGGATTCGTCTGAAAAGACAGGGATTTGCACAACTTGGATGTTATAGTGCACTTTTGCATAGTTCCACATTGGGATATAGGTGTGTCTACTCGTCGAGGTCACCATGAGCATCCAACCCAGAATGAGAAGGACTTGCGAGTACTCGAAGCCAATATGAAGATTATGTTTGTTCGATGCATCGTGTCTTGGAGATGCTCGAATGTTGACCTTGTCGTCAGTGGCTCTCGTCCTCGATCCTAAGCATATCCGGATTGCATGCCACTTTCAATGTCTCACATAGTATAATTTACAGCCCCTCAATACTGTGGGACACTAATCTCAGCCTTTTTGTCTGATTTTCAGCACCTCCGATGGACATTGTGGTGTAGTTGGTCGCTCAAGTTTGCAGAGCGCGTGCCAAGGCATTACCAAAATGTCAACCCTGCAAATCACACAAAGACCATGTGGCTGCATGACTCTCCAGATTCAACTCATGTATGTAATCGTCTCATAACAGAAGAACTCCAGCTAGGACCTGCTGGCTAGCACTTGAATGTACTAGAGTCACTACATCTACTATCAAACACATGGGCAGGAAGGTCTAGTCCACGTGACTTCTTATCAGAACAGGCGCTCAAATGTCTTGTCTTGTGTACGTGACAGCTGCTCTCTTCGATACGACAAGGAGTAGAAAACATATTGTCCGGATGCCGACATGGCACTCTATACAGACTTTGGGGCAAGTAGAAAGTGAGCGTTGCGCATTCAAAACGCGCATCATTCCCGCCTTTCTCCTCCGTCCAACTCTTTCAAAGGTTCCAAGTAAGGAACAAGAATGGATTGTCGAACAAGTCAGATAACATGACGAGCGGAATAAGAGATTTCCACATTATTTGATTTGTGTTTCTGAGATTACAAAGTTACAGGGAAGATACTCAACTCTTTAGCCAGACGGCAACTATGCCGTTCATGCATGCAATCTATGCTCTCTTTCTCTTTCTCTCTCTCTCTCTCTCTCTCTCCTTCCTTGGATAATAAAAATACAAAGCCCCATCAATCCTCTCTGGCCCATCTCTTACTAAAACTGCCAGTCAAAACAGAAACAATCTGTGAAAACGTACAAAAAACGCCGCCGGTTTGAAGGAACACTCTCTCCATCATCCCAATTCCCATGCCATGGTATTGTCCCCCTAAATCCCCTTCTCCTCTCCAAAGAAAAAACTAAAAAAACTCTCAAATTAACGCCATTCCAATGCATGTTTTGTACACACCGCCCTACTCGGGACTCGCACCCCTAACAGACGGCTCCACACTCGCACTCGCCCTCCCTCTATCCTTGCCCCCACCACCAGGACCCAAACTAAGCTTAATCTTCTTCTTCTTGGGTGAATCTCCACCGACATCATCAGCGTCACGGTCGCGCTTGCCCTCGCCCCTTTCACTACTCTCGCTGTGTTTTCTATCCCCGAGATCAGGTCTACCACCACTACTAGTTTTCAGCTTGACTTTGAGCGTGCCATTGCC